>Ga0070741_10000142_pt1 | contig 280325 bp, 208 predicted proteins | sample Coa_R1_4_FD_66440 | JGI IMG/M metagenome (GOLD analysis project Ga0070741, IMG submission 66440) | Surface soil microbial communities from Centralia Pennsylvania, which are recovering from an underground coalmine fire - Coalmine... | ecosystem: Environmental > Terrestrial > Soil >...
GATTGCGAAAGCCAGGGCAGAGACAAAGCCCGGCCTGAGCATTGCCGACATCCAATCTCCTAATGTTTGGGAAAACGAACCGATTACTGGGTATTTAGCTTGAAAGCCTAGGACCGACCTGGATTATACGCCCCTGATCTGCGCGAGAACGGCAGCGCGACTCGTGTCGTAACGTAGTTCGTGAATGTAGATTAGCCGATTAGAAATAGACTGTCAATATGGTAAATAACTTATTAACTGGACAGTATAATCTCTCAAAGTTGGCGCCATTGCCCAGCTATTAACAACCTTCTCCCTCACTTCTTCTCCGCCAGCAGATACACCCCGCTGGTAACAAGGTCTGCGTCGGATAAATACTGGAACGGCCGCGCCAGCCTGCGCCTTTCGATTCCGGTGCGGTCGATCACCGGCAGGTTGCAGAGCACCCGGAATCCGTTCTCTTCCAGGCAGCGGATGTGGTCCGATTGCGGCCGCCGGTTCAGCAGGTACGGCCGGCGCCCGCGAATGATCTTCCAAATCAAATCCGAATAGGCCCAGTGCCCGTTCCATTCTTCGGCCGTGCCGTGCGATTGAAAATCGATCTGGTGCGATACCAGTCCACCAGGCTTCAGCCAGACCCGCATGGCCCGATACGTGTTGTCCAGATCGTCGACATGCTCGAGCACGGCTTGCGAGTAGATCAGGTCCACGGCCTCGCGCTCGAGCACCTGGGCGTCGTACCACGGCACGTAATATCGAATCTCGATGCCTGCCGGCATCGTAGTCTTTTGCCCAAGAGCACCGAGCGCTTCGCGGATCGCACTCAATCGCTCCCCGTTCAGAGCGCGCGCCAATTGGGCTTCAGGCAGTGCCTCGCGCGGAAATTCATAGGACGGCAGCAGAGGCCGCAGCAGCGGAAATTCCTCCTGCCCGGGAATCGGGGCGCGGGCGCGGAACAGTTCCACCAGCTCCTCGAACAGCGCCGGGTTCTTCCCGGCCTTGGCATAGTCGACTACATCGAGCGCGTAGTATTTGGAACAACCCGAGATCAGCGCGGCCAGTCCCACACCAAGCGTGTCGCCCGGCCCGAGTTCGGCAATTACTTCCGGCAGCGCCGTCATGCCGTAGCGGAAGGCCAGCGCCAGATGCCGCAGCCAAACCGAGTAGCAGTACCGCGCGGAAGCCGCCGGTCCGGTCCCCGCGGTGTTCTTAGCCGCGTTAAATCCGCAGACGTAAGTCTTTGCTCCGGCGAGAACCGGCCGCAGCTTCATTCGAGTCTCTCCCCTCTGCGGACCTCGATGCTCATGAGTGTTTCTCGATTCCCGCGCCGCGTGTGCCGCTCGAAACCCGTACTTCGATCGGCCCCTCCGCAATCGTTTTCCCTCCGGCATCCTGAAACAGAACCCTGCTGAAGACCAGTTCCAGAGGCCGCGCATTGACCGTGATCGAACACGCCCCCCCGCTGCGGCATTGCGCAAACGGCGCTGTAGAACCAAGCTCGGCTGTAGGCCCGTACTGCAGCACGGCGCGCGCAACTCCCGCTGCCGGGGGCGTCGCGCTGATCGGGACCGGCACCGGCCTGGTCCATTTGCCGGGATCGGGGTCGAACTCGGGCTGCGCCGGCACTTTGACCATGTACACATCTTTGCGCGAGCTGCTTCCGTAAGACGGAAACAGAATCCAGCTTCCGTCCGGCAGCGCAAAAGCGGCGTTCAACGGCAAAGGTGTGTGCCGGCTTTGCCACGGAAACAGACCGTTGGTCAACACACGGTTGCGAATACCCGAAGGATCGAGAAAGAACTGCGTAATAGACTGCCCATAGGGCGCCATGTCGCCCACACAGACCGAGCTGTCATTGCCCGCCAGGGCCGGCAGGCAGCGGCTTGCCGGCCCCACAGGCGCGGGACAGTTGACGAACACATCGGTGGCGCCCGCGCCGGATACGCACCCGGCGCCCACGCAGTAGCTGTACTGGTCGGCATCGCGGATCGGACCGGGCGAAATGTCTTTCAGTTGCCTGCCGCCGCAAATCGCAAAGGTCGGAAATACGCCGCGGTTCAGCCGCACGCCCCGGGCTGCATATACCTGCGTAAGCCCGGGCGCAGGAGCAAGTCCCGCCGTGATCGCCGGCGACCCGACAAATGGGATCAAATCGACAAACCAGTTGTTATGTCCCTGCTCGCGGAAGTTCTCGTAGCTGGGATGACCCTGATACACCGTGGTCAGCCCTTCGAGCCGCTCGTCTCCCAGCCCAACCCAGGCGCGAACGTTGTTCCATCGAGGGTTCGCCGTTAACGTAAAGGTCACCGGATGATTGAAGCTTGCCGGCGCCCCCGGCGTGATGATCTGGTAGCCCCGGTGATCCACCATGATGCGGTAATTGCCGCGCTGCGTGAGATGGCCTCCGGTAAGAATCTTTTCCGCTACCCACTTGGTGTTGGTTGCGTCTTCGCCGCGCGGGTCGGCCAGGAAGTTCCAATAAGCCTGCACGCCCGGCTTGGGATTCTCCGGATTCACGCCGTTACAAAACGCATTCAGCTTGGTTCCGGCGGGCACCGCGATCACCGGCGCGCCATACGGCACGAACCGTTCCACCACCCATTCCGTGGCGCTCTTCTTGCGTGCAATGCGCAGAATGTCGAACGCGTTCGGCCGGGCCATGACGTGGAAGATGTCTCCAGGCGCCGTGTCCATCAGGCGAGGCTCCGGTTCGCCGCTGACCCGGATCGTCATCGAGCCCGTTTGCGCCGGAATCTCACTCTGCAGCGTCACGCTGTACGGCCCGGTGCCGCGCGGACCGCCGCCTACCAGCCTTTGCGCCCCCCAACCGAACCAATCCGGCAGATCAAGCTGCTCGGTAGCATGAATTCCGCACCAGCGCGAATTCGGAGAAGCGTAGCTCTTAGCGGCGGCTACAATCTTGCCCTTGCTCACATCTAGCGCCGCCAGCCAGCCGAGCGAATCCTGAAACCCCATCTTGCAGGTAAAGAGCGCATGATGGCCGGCCAGCCCCACCAGGCTGCAGTCGAATTGCGCAGGATCAAACTCGGGGTTGAACGCCTTTATCAGCGAGCCGATCGTGTCCGGTTCCGGCGTCAGATTCTCCCACTCGAACTTTGCAATTTCACCGGGCTTCGCGGCACGGTCTTTGCCAATATACTTGCCGCGCAGCAGAACGGCTCCACTTCGGGTTCTTCCTCCGCAATAGTAGATATCCGGGTTGGACTTGTCGAAGGCCGCCCAGTTGGTGGCGCATGGAGAGGAACCGCCCCATCCGGTCGCCACGATCGTACCCAGCGGGCGGACCTCGCCCGTCTCCGGCTGAATCCAGTACAGAGCGTTGGCGCCGTTGCCGCCGAAGCTGCGGAACGAGCAGTGAAAACCGCCGTTGGATTTGGTTGCGGCGCAGATCGTCAAAAATCCGTTCTCCGGCAGCGAGCCCATACCGCTGTTGCGGATATCCATCTCGACATGACGAATGGAAAAGCGCCCGTTTGCGCCGGCAGCCGGCCGGATCATCACGCCGAAAGTCGGGGCCTTCAACTCGTCCTGCCACAGTACCGCGCCCCATGTATCAACTGGCCCCGAGCCCAGCGTTTTTACGCTTTCCCGGCCGTCCAGCACGGCTGTCCGTATCTCGCTCCGGCAGGTCGCGCCATCTGTAGTGAGGCAAACTTCCACGGTACGATCGCGCTCGGTTGGGCCCTGGCTCGCGCCGCTGATGCGCACTACCACCGAGTCCACAGCCTGGCCTGTCACCTGGTACGGCAGGATCTGAAGTTTTGCGTCGGTCAGGACCAGCCAGCCCCGCTCGGAATTTGCCGCAGCCTGCATGACGGCGCCGTGCTCGAGCCCGCCTTCCGAAACATTCCAGTTTCGTCCGGCAACGCTCGCAAACGTCCGTTTGCTCCAATTCGCTCCCGGGCCGTCGCCGGGAATCGTCACGCGCCGGATCAGGGTCCCGTAATTCGGATCGATGATCGTCTGGTTGCGGTCATCGGTATTCACGCTGGGCCAGCGGAAATTTCCGGTTTTCGGGTCCTGCGGAATCGGCCAGGGATAGGAGACGCCCACGGGAATGTTCGCGGTGCGGAACGTGCCGGATGCCGTGTCGCTTCCGCAGCGGATGCGGTAGTAATGAACGGTGTCGGTTTGCAGGGCGAGCGAATACCATTTCCCGTCTTTGGCCTGCGCTACGCCGCGGCGGCCGATTACAAATGCCCGCTCGCGGCCGTTCACCGGATTGCCGGGCCGCGTGTCTGCGTCCGCGCCCCCGAACAGCGCCGGATCGACATCGTGAACCAGCGGCCGCAAATCTTTCGCTTCCGAGATCTCAACGGCGCACGCGCCGTCGACAGGAGAGCGGTACGAGAGCACCGCCTGCACGTTCGTCGCGCCGACCACCTGCACGTTCGCAATCTCGGCCTGCATAACTGCGGCGAAAACCGCTAAGCAGAAAAGCCTCCGTATCAATGTAAGCATTCGGTCCTCGGCAAACCTTCCTCCGGGAATCGCACGACAACGATGCCATCACCCAGAATCAAGGATGCTTCGCTTCGCATCTCTTCCAGTTTGCACTGTGCCGCTCCGGCTTTGCCGAAGACATCCAGCACCGCGGCCACTCGCGCCGGCAGACTGGTGCGAACGCTCACCCGAATGACCGGGACTTGGATCTTCTGGCCGAAAACAGGGGAGCGCCAGCCGGCTTCCCCGCCCCGCTCGCATTCCGCCGTTCCGCCGCCCGCCAGAATGAGGCATGATTGGTTTCCGATACGAAAACGGCGTTCGCTCAGTTCTTCGACCGGCTCGCCGCAGTGCCAGAACTGTTCGACAACGTGTTCGCCGTCCGGCCCGGCGATTTCATCCAGCACTACGAGCCATGCCGGCTTCAGCAGCAGGATCCTGCGGCGATGCACAATCCCATCGGAGCGGCACTCCGCGTCGAGAAAATCCTGATCCGGCTCTGAAGCCCACTGCCGGATTTTTACCCGTGGCTTGCCGCACCAGAAGAACGGACCCGCCGGCGCCGCCTGGTCTTTCCCATCGACGCGCACGGTATTATGCGCGGCCGATCCGCGAAACCGGTTGCGCCACGCCGGATCAGCCACGTAGGTGTAGGTGCCTGGATCGATCAGCAGCTCCTCTTCGCCGTGGCGCACCAAAACCTGGAGTGAATCGGAGTGGCTATGGCCCGCGCGCCATGGACCGAATGGCCCCGCATCGGCGATCACGTGCAGTTCGCCCGCAGCGAGCACTGCGGTTCCCGCCTGCGTAAAAAGCCGCGAGCCGGTTCGCGCAGCGGTGCGGGAAGGCGCGACTATTGCTTTCTCCCCGGACGCTTTCTCATTGAGCGCTTTCTCGCCCAGCCACCAGGCAGCCTGTTCGTACAGCTCCTCCTCGTCATGGATCCACTCCGGGCGCTGGAACAGCACACCGCAGGTCGCCAGCGTAGCCCGTCCGAACCGGTCGCGCGCGCCGTAGGGGTGAAACAGCCGCCCGCCATCATCATCTCCCACAAACGGCAGAGTGCGCGAAAGTCCGAGCACCGCCTCCAGATACTCGGCCATCCGCAACACGCGAGCGCGATATGCGTCTGAGGTTTCGGCCAGCGTGGCATGCAGCAGAAACATGTCCAGCGCGTAGACGTGATAGTAAGTGGACTGCTCAAAGTAACTGCCGTCTTCGCGCACCTGCGCCGCAATCTGCTCTTCGAGAATTCTGCGGCCTTCGAGCTCCCATCCGCGCGCGCCTGGAAATTCCGGCAGCAGCCGTCCGATTGCGTGCAAGGCCACCGCTTCGCCCAGCAGATGCGTGTTCGGAGAAAAATACAGCGAGAGATTACGCTCGAGAAACCGTGCGTGACGGTAGACTCCATTGAGCAGTTGCCTGCAGGAAACATCACTCAGCCTGTCGCCGGCCAGGTGAAAAACCCAGATCCAGGACAGCGCGCGGAACGCAACTTCGAGCGCGCTCGCCCAATTGATGCCGCGCAAGTATGGATTGGCCGCAAACCAGCTTGCAAGCTGCGCCTCGATTTCCCCGAGAAACTCACTGCGTTGCGTCAATCGAAAGGCCTGCGCCAGAAGGACCAGGTGCTGATGCCGGTTCAACTCCCAGATAAGCTTATGATCGCCGGCACGTTCGAAATCGAGATAAGGAATGCGCCGGAAGAATTGCGTGCCGGTTTCGATACCGTGCTGATAATCCCGCCGCCAGCGGATCTCGCGGCCTGCCTCAATGGTGGTCCCGAATAAAGGGAACCGGTGCGCGAGCACCTCGTTGGCCAGCCGCTCGACTGTGGCTTCAAACCGGCTGTGGCGCAGGCGCTCGACCACGCTGGAAAGATCCGGCAATCCGGGCAGCGGCGCCTGGGGCCAGACTCGATCCGGCAAGGCCGGCGTGGCGATCAATAGATAAACGTTGGCCGCCTCCTGGCGCAGGCGAAATAGAATTTCGTGGCGGCTGCGCCGTCTCATGCGCGCGCTAGGATCTCACCGGCAGAGCCGCGCTCGCTGTGTGCGCGCGGCGGTGAAACCGATCCTTCCATTTCAGGAAAGGCCGCTCGATAAAGAAATACGACCCGCTGGCCACCAGCACCACTACAGCCGCCGTTCCTCCCAACTGCACGAACGCAGGAAACGCGGCCAGCAGTTTTTTCGCCGGTCCGACCGTGATCTGCTGATACAGGTACACCGAATACGAAATCCGGCCCAGGTACCGCATCCACGGCCAGTTCAGCCATGCCCAGGCGAGCGTGCCGCGCAGCGCGATCAATTGCGCGATCAGAACGGCAACCAGCACAGGCTCGATCACGAAGCCGATCGTGTCGCGGTATGGTGTGCCGTAGCGGCTCTCGAGCAGCGTGGAAGCGGTCAGCAGCAGCGCGGCTGCGGCAGATGCCTTGAGCGTACACATCCGCCGCCAGAACCCGCCGCCGATCCCGGCCCGCAGCACCACGGCCAGCAGACAACCCATCGCCAGGTGATCGGCTCGCGTGTCGAACGCTTCATAGATGTAGCCCTGAGGGACATGGAAGACGAAGTGCAGCACTTCGCGGTAGACCCAGATAGCGACAACGGCGCCGGCCAGTAACCGGCTCAGGCGGAAGTAGTTTTGGCGAAACGCGAGGAACGTCATCGGCCAGAGCAGATAAAACTGCTCCTCAATGGCCAACGACCACGTGTGGCTCAGGCCTGTATTCGGATCGCCGTGAATGGCCTGGAAATAATTGTTGAAGTAGAACAGCGCCGCGATGGCCTGGTCCCAATGGATTGAGGCATTGCGCGCCAGCCCGAGAAGCATCAGCAGTCCCCAGTAACAATAAAACGCGGGGAAGATGCGCAGCGCCCGGCGGGCATAGAACTGGCGCAGCGAAACGCTGCCGAACTTTTCGTCTTCCTTGAGCAGCAGCCAGGTGATGAGAAAACCGCTCAGGACGAAAAAAATCAGCACTCCCAGATTGCCCGAGACACGCGGCACGCCGAAGTGGTAAAAGACCACCAGGAACGCGGCCACGGCCCGGATTCCATCGAGCGCGGGAAGCTGCGAAAACGAGAGGCCGGCCGCCAGATCAGCCGGGAGTCGCTCGGCTGCTGCGCCGGCGCGACGCATACCTCAGCCTTCCACCGCCACCGGCTGCGCCACCTCGCCGAACCACAGCTCCAGCATCAGCAGAGACCACAGCCAGTAATGATTATCACGGCGCCGGCTCTGGTGCTCTTCGAGCATCTGTTTCAGGAAGCCCGCCGAGACGATGCCGCGCTCCAGGAACCGGCGGCTGGTGAGATGGTCCCATAGGAAACTGCGTAAAGAACCGCGGAACCAGTCGGCCAGCGGAATAGCAAAGCCCATTTTTCCTCGCGAGAGCAGCTCCGGCGGCAGCCGGTCTCCCAGAGCGGCGAGGAGAATGTGCTTCCCGCGGCCGTTCCGGATCTTCCAGGAGTGCGGAATCGCGGCCGCCAGCTCCGCCAGTTCGTGATCCAGCAGCGGACAGCGCACCTCGAGCGAGTTCGCCATCGACATGCGATCCACTTTGACCAGCATGTCGCCCGGCAAGTTGACAGTAGTTTCGAAGTGCAGCACCTGCGAGAGAATGTCGGAATTCTCCGGCAGCAGGTAGCCGGCAAAGACGCGGCTCAGCCAGGCTCCATCGGCCGGCAGCATCCATTTCGGTTCGAGCAGCTCTTTACGCATGTAATAGTTCGCATAGTTGCGCTCGATATAGCGCTCGAAGCCCGAATCGCGGCTGAGCATGTGCACGTAATTCTTCCCATATGCGGTATAGGGCAGCTTCGCCGCTACCCATCCCAGCAACCGGCGCGCGGGCCGGGGAACGGCGCCGAGCCACCGCATCTTGTCTACTGTCGCGAAGCGCTCATAACCGGCAAACAGCTCATCGCCTCCATCGCCGCTCAATGCCACTTTTACATGCTGTGCTGCAAACTCCGAAACGATGAAGGTGGGAATCGCCGAAGAATCGCCGAACGGCTCGTCAAAGTGCCGGATCAGCCGCGACACCAGATCGATCGAATTCGGGCGCACGACGATCTCGTGATGATCGGTCTTATACTTCGCAGCCACCAGCGACGCGTACCCCAGTTCGTTGAACGCGCTTTCTTCGAAGCCGATCGAGAAGGTCTTCACCGGCTCCGGGCTTTGCAGCGCCATGGATGCGACCACGGAACTCGAATCGATGCCTCCGCTCAGAAACGCGCCCAGCGGCACATCGGCAATCATCCGGATGCGCACCGATTCATCGAACAGCTCGCGCAGACGCGTACCGGTTTCGGCTTCGGTCATTCCGCGAGCAGGCCGGCTTGCCGGCGCCGGCGGCTGCCAGTAGCGCCCTTGCCGAACGGCGCCATCGTTTTCCAGCACCAGCCACGAAGCCGGCGGCAGCTTGCGGACGGCGCGGAACGGGCTGTATGGGTCCGGGATATAGGCGAACTGAAAGTAGAGACGCAGCGCCTCTTCGTCAATATCCTCCGGGACTCCGGCCGTGAGCAGGCATTTCAATTCACTGCCGAAATAAAAGCCTTCCGGAAGCGCTGCGTAATAGAGCGGCTTTTTGCCCAGCCGGTCCCGCGCCAGAAATAAACGCTGGCGCCGGCTGTCCCAGATCGCAAATGCGAACATACCGCGCAGCCGCGAGACACCCTCGATTCCTTCTTGTTCGTATAAGTGGACCAGCGTTTCGGTATCGCTATTCGTAACGAACCGGTGGCCTTGCCGGATCAGATCGCGGCGTAAGTCTTGGTAGTTATAGATCTCGCCGTTGAAGACCACCCATACGCTCTGGTCTTCGTTGGCCATCGGCTGGTGGCCCGTGCTGAGATCGATGATGCTCAGCCGCCGCATGCCGATCGCGCATCGGCCGGCTACGTGGAAGCCTTCATCGTCCGGCCCGCGATGGCGTATGCGGTCGCACATCGCCCGGACCAGGGTACGTTGGGCAATGCCTTCGCGCAGAATGTAACCCGCAATGCCGCACATCGAGGAATACAGACCCGAGCAGAGGATGCCCTACGCGCCGGATCGTACCAATGTAGCACGGTGAAAGGATCGACGATTTGCCGGCATTTTCCCTCCGGAGGAAAGACGAGAAATGACGCGCAGAGAATGTGTGCTCGCGGCCCTCGCCACGGCAGCCGGTTTTCTGGGCGGTGCGCTTTCGAGCGGAGCCGTTTCTATTTTCGCGCAGGAGCGAACCTGGCCAAAAGTGATCACCGCGGAGAAATTTGTCGTGCTCGATTCGTCGGGCGGCAAGCGGGCGGAACTGGGCGTGAGCCGAAATGGAAAAACCGCTCTCCGGCTGTACGACGAACACGGACGGCTCGTGTGGAACGTGCCCGACGGGCTCGTCTGGCCGGCTACTCCGTAGCAGTAAGAGCGCAGCGCTATTTCCCTTCTGATCCTGTCGATGGCATCTGAAGTGTCGCGCGGCTCAAGGTCTAGCGATAATGCAGTTGATAGCCGGTGCTGTGTCAAACGGGTCGCCGAAGATGGACAGAGAGCATCTTATTGCCAGATTGCGCGAACACGAATCGGAACTGAAAGCGGCCGGTATCGAGCACCTGTCCCTGCATGGGTCTTATGCGCGCGGCACAGCAGTCCGCGAGCTTTCGCCCGCGAGTACCCTAAAAGAGCCTGTCCGGGAAAAAAAGAGCCTGTCCGGGAAAAACCAGCACGTGAGGCCGAAAACGGAGCGCGGGTAAAGGGCCGCAAGCTGTTATAACATCTGTATATGGTCACTCTGAAGGTTCGCCAGGTTGGTAATTCTCTCGGAGTTACTCTGCCAAAAGAGGTCGTAGACAAGCTCCGCATCCATGCCGACGATGCCCTGTATCTGACCGAATCGCCCGATGGGTACCGGTTGTCCGTTCATGACCCGGAGTTTGTGAAGCAGATGGAGATCGCCGAGCGGGGTATGGAGCAATATAAGGACGCGCTTAAGGCGCTGGCGGATGCCTGAGAAGGAGCCGCCGTGGGTTCCGCTTAAGACGGTTCTGGCCATTCATGAGGCATTGATCGCGCGATTCGGCGGCTTATCCGGAGTACGCGATCTGGGCCTGGTCGAGTCCGCCCTAGCCCGCCCTCGGAACCTATACACCTATGATCCGGAAACCACGCTCGTCCAACTGGCTACCGCATATGCGTTTGGCTTGGCCAAGAACCGTGCGTTTGTGGATGGAAATAAGAGGACGGGATGGATGGCGGCGTATACGTTTCTGGAGCAGAATGGCCGCCGCGTCACAGCGGCTCAGGCTGAAGTAGTGATCTGGATGCGCCAACTGGCGGAAGGGTTGGTTACCGAAGAAGAGTTTTCGTGGTGGCTCCGGGAGAACTGCGGAAAATGACAGCTATCTGGGCACCCACGCCAAAGCTACCAGTTGCACGTCGATGTTGGCCTTCTTAAGCCGCACGCTTACGGTCTCGAACGATTCCGTGGCAGGATCGATTTTAGATTGCTTCGCAGCTAACTCCGCTTCGAACTCTGCCTGCAAATCCGCCGCCTGCTGCGCCAATTGCTCAACGGTGGCTGCGGCTTGATTCACGTCTTGCGATTCCTTCCAGGAGCGGCCCATCTGACGGGCTGCCGTCGTAGCCCTGCTTATTGTGGACGCGCTGAGGGTTTTCCGTCCCAGAAAGGCGCTTAACAGACCCGCGCCCGCCGAAAGAGCGGTTTGCAAAACCGCCTGCGCCTGTTGAGCCCTCTGCTGCGCAACCGCCTGTTCGGCGCGGCGTTTGCGCTGCTCGAGCGCGGCCATTTTCGGCGCATACTTTTGTCTCAAGCTCTCAGCCAGCCGGTCGCGCTCTTCCCGGGCATCCTGCTGCAGGCGCACGCGAAAATCCCTTTCGGATTCTCCGGGCCGGGACAGTTCTCCGAGACTCGGGCTGCGAAACAACTCCAGCTTCTGAGTCTGAAACAGCCAGACCGCAAAATCTCTGCTCCAGACGGCATAGCTTTTCGAGCGTCCCGCGGCGGCGGGCAGATCCTCGAACCGGGCTCCTTCGACTGGCTCCTTCTCCAGTTCATCCAAGCTTATCTGGGCCGGTTTGGCGTGCCCCCAATCGACCACAGCCGGCTCGTCGCCGATTGGCGTAAGGACAATCAGATTCCGCGCTTCATCAATCTTTCGCTTTTCATCCAGATAGTGGAGCTTGGCGGCGCCCAGCAGCATGGGGTGGTACACCACGGTTCCCGGTGAGGATGCCGGCAGAAAGTACTGCGGGATTTCCGGAGCAAGCACCGGCCTGGTTTCGCTGGAAACACCGCGGGCCGCGCCAGGCATACCGGCGCTGCTTTCTGTTCGGACCGGAACGGCCGTCTTTTCTTGCTGCATCAGGATGCGGATCTGATCGCGCGTGAGCGGACCGCGCAGATAGGAGAGCGTCCAACGCGTTTGAAAAAGCTGGGGACCGCTCTCGTGCACGTTATTCAACAGGAAAACCCGGCTGGCGAGCCCCGCCAGGATCCGGTCCAGGCGCTCGCGATCGAACTGCGAGCGGGCCTCGCTCGCCGCGCCTTCGAGCCCCTCCAGCACGCGCATTTTGTCGCGCTCCGTTTGCAGCCTTCCGATAAACCAGGTGCCGATATTCGAAAGCCCCTTGTAATCCAGATCCACCGGGTTTTGTGTCGCCAGCACTACTCCCAGCCCGAACGCGCGGGCCTGCTTCAGCAGAGTCAGCAGCGGTTTTTTCGACGGCGGATTCGCTACCGGCGGGAAATAGCCAAAGATCTCATCCATATACAGCACGGCCCGGAGGCTGGTGGTTCCCGACTGCGCCCGCATCCAGGCCAGCATCTGGTGCAAAAGCAGCGTGACAAAGAACATCCGCTCGGCGTCGCTCAGGTGTGCGATCGAGAGAATCGAGATGCGCGGTTTGCCTTCCGCCGTGTGCAGCATTTGCCCGATATCCAGCGGCTCGCCTTCCAGCCACGTTTGAAATCCCGGCGAAGCCAGCAGATTATTGAGCGCCATGGCGAGCGAAAATCGTTCTTTGGCGGGATAGAAAGTCTCCAGGTCCATTACTCCGGCTTTTTGGAACGGCGGATTTTGAATCTGGGCAATGATTGTAGCCAAGTCGAGATTGCGGCCCTCGCGCCACGCGGCATCAAAGATGTTCGCGAGCAGAACATGCTCGCGGCTTTGAACCGGGTCGGCATCGATACCGAGCAGGCTCAGCAGGCTGGTAGCGGTAGCGCTGATGCGGTCCCTAAGAATTTCTCTATCCGCGGCTACACTCGCAGCCGGAGCATCGAACGAGCTGAGTATCGAAACCGGACGGCCGGCATCGCTGCCAGGCGTGTAGATCGCAAACTCGGCTGCCTCTTTCAGCCGCCGGATGCGGGCTCCATCCTGTCCGCTGGAAGCCAGTCCGTTGCGCCACAGCTCCGCCTGCTGCGCAGCGAAGTCATCCGCGCTGAGCCCTTTCGTGCGCGCCTCGTCTTCATTGACCCAGGGATAAAAGTCCTCGGGGCGAAGGTCCGGGAATGTCAGCAGGAGATTCGAGAGATCACCCTTCGGATCGATAACGATGGCCGGCACGCGATCGATTGCCGCCTCTTCCAGCAGCCCTATGCACAGGCCGGTTTTCCCGCTGCCCGTCATTCCCACGCACACTGCATGCGTGACCAGGTCTTTCGAGTCATAGAGCACCGGCGAATCTATGGTTTTAGCGGCGGCCGGATCGAAAGGCTTGCCGAGGTAGAATACGCCCAGCTTTTCAAAGCTCTCCATGTTCCAGACCCGGGCGCCCGCAAGAACTATTTCTGCTTGGCGATGATCCTGTCTTTGATCTTGTTGTACACGGAAGCAGGAAGAATCTTTTTATCGAGAAGCTCGTTCTTGGCGCGATAGGGGCGATTCTGGATGATCTTCTGGGCGTAGGCTTTGCCCACGCCAGGCAGGGTATCGAGCTGTTCCGCGCTGGCCGTGTTGATGTCGATGACGTCTTCCGTTTTCGCTGTAGCAGTTTTGCCCGCAGCGCTTTTGGGAGCGCTCTTGCTGCCGCCTTTTGCCTGATAGGGTGCGGCCGCGGCCAGACTTATGGCCGCGACTAATAGAATCAGCAACCGGGTGATGCGCATACTATCCCTCCGTAAGTCAGATACACGGACCACAATGATATCAATCGTTCCGCCGCATGTCTGCAGATCGGGCATCGGAGCTCAGCAATAGTAGTATAGTAAAAATGACTATAGTCATATGCAAAAGACCATCCCCGCTGGGCAGTTTAAGACACACTGCCTGGCTCTTTTGGATGAAGTCGCCCAGCGGCGTAAGCCCATCGTGATTACGAAGCGGGGGAAACCCATCGCGCGATTAGTTCCGGTGGATACGAGCAAGCCGAAGTTGTTCGGAAGGCTGCGGGGCAGCATGGAGCTGCGCGGAGATATTGTCGGGCCGTTGCTGGAGTCATGGGAAGCCGATGAATAACGGGCTGCTCCTGGACACACATTGTTGGATATGGTTCGAACTGGGGCATAAGGGCGGCTTTTCTCCCGACGCGCTGAAGCTCATCGAAACAGCCGCGGCAAACGGCCGCCTGATGCTCTCCGCTATCTCAGTGTGGGAACTTGGAATGCTTGAGGCCAAGGGAAGGATCCGGTTAACAATGCCTTGCTTGGAATGGGTCCGGCTTGCGCTTGAAACACCCGGGCTCGCGCTCGAGCCGCTGACGCCGGAGATCGCAATCGAAAGCAGTCGGCTTCCCGGAAATCTTCATGGTGATCCAGCGGACCGAATCCTTATCGCAACATGTCGGCAGCTCAAGGTCCGACTACTTACCGGTGACAGCCGAATTCTCGAATATGGTGCTGCGGGGTTCATCGAGGCGGTACCGGCCCGCTAGACGCATGCGCCGTTACAGTAACCCGATCTCGCTACAATGATCTCTAACTCGTGACTCAGCCTTCAGGAACCCTCGACAGCCAGTTGCAGCATCAGCAGGAAGTCGCTTCCGGCAATCGGTTCGAGTTCGGGGAAAACTGGTCGAAGTTCCTGGCCGTCCTCAACGACGAGCGGATCGGCTGGGCCGAGCACTCGTTGCGCAATATGCTCGAAACAGAAGACCTGCGGGGCAAGACGTTTCTCGATATCGGCTCCGGCAGCGGGCTGTTCAGCCTGGCCGCCCGCCGTCTCGGCGCACGCGTCCACTCCTTCGATTACGACCCGCGGTCCGTGGCCTGCACGATGGAATTGCGGCGGCGGTATTTTCCCGGCGATCCCGACTGGACGATCGAGCAGGGCTCCGTGCTCGATCCCGGTTATCTAAATCGCCTGGGCCGCTTCGACGTCGTCTACTCCTGGGGGGTCCTGCATCATACCGGCGCGATGTGGCAGGCGTTGGAGAACGTCGCGCCGCTGGTCGCCGATGGAGGCAAGCTCTTCCTTGCGATTTACAATGACCAGGGGCCGATCAGCCAACGCTGGCGCTTCATCAAGAGGACCTATAACCGGCTGCCCGGGCCTCTCCGCTTTACGGTCGTGGCGCCGGTGCTGGTCCATCTTTATTGGCGGCGCACGTTGAAGGATCTGCTGCGCCTGCGCCCCTTTGAAACCTGGCGCGCAGAAGGAAAGGGCCGCGGCATGTCGGCCTGGCGCGATCTTATCGACTGGGTTGGCGGGTATCCATTTGAAGTCGCCAAGCCGGAAGCCATCTTTGATTTCTATCGAAAAAAGGGATTCACTCTCACTCGCCTCTACACCGACGGCGGTAGTCTGGGCTGCAACGAATTCGTATTCTGCAAGCCGGCAGCCCGCTGAAAGCCCGGATGGCTCCTGTTCTGCTCATGGTCCGCCAGCTCGGCCTCGGCGGCAGCGAGCGTCAGCTTACCGAGATCGCGCGGGCGCTCGACCGTTCGCAGTTTGAGCCCCATGTCGCCTGCTTTCATCCTTCCGGCCTGCGCGCGGCCGAGCTCGAAGCCGCGGGCGTTCCCGTGCTATGCCTGGAGCTCCGGTCTTTTCTCTCGTTCTCCGCGCTGGCGGCTTTTGGGCACCTCTCCGAATACATTCACCGCCACGGAATCCGCCTGGTTCATACGTTCGATTCACCCACCAACATCTACGTACCTCCGGCGGTGCGATTCTGTTCCTCGGCGGTCATTCTGACCAGCCAGCGCGCACACCGCCAGCTCACTCCGCCCGGCGGACGCCAACTGCTGCGGCTGAATGACCGCATCGTCGACGGCATCGTCGTGAACTGCGAGTTCCTGCGCCGCCACCTGATCGAAGACGAGAAGGTTCCGCGAAGCCTCGTGCATCTCTGCTACAACGGGCTGGATACGCGCGTTTTCTATCCGGCCCAGCCCGAATCGCGGCCGGCAGCCCTGCAGGATGCTTCCATAGTTGTGGGCGTGGTCTGCGCTCTGCGTCCGGAAAAGGGGCTCGATACTCTGATCTCCGCCTTTGCCCGCATTCACAGCCAGCGATCCGGCCTGAAACTGGCCATCATCGGAAGCGGTCCGTGCCGGGAAGCGCTCGAGGCGCAGGCGCGCAGTCTCGGCATCGACCGGGATTGCCTGTTCCAGCCCGGCACCGCCGATGTCGCGTACTGGCTCCGCCTGATCGATATTTTCGTGCTGCCTTCGCGCAGCGAAGCGCTGTCCAACTCCATCATGGAAGCGATGGCTTGCGGCTGCTCGGTGATTGCATCGGGCGTCGGCGGCAATCCGGAGCTGGTGGCGCATCGCGAGCGCGGCCTTCTGTTCCGCGCCGGCGATGCCGATGAGCTGGCGGCAGCGCTGCGCCTGCTGCTCGAAAACGAACCTCTGCGCCGGCGATTGGCTGCCGCAGGCCGCGACTTCATTCGGGAAAATTTCTCGCTCGAAGCCTCGGCGCGGCGGATGGAAGCGATCTATTCGTCGATGCTGGCCGACGCGGCTTGAGACCGCTTCACCACAGGGCCAGCGGCCGGTCGCCGGGACTGTACGCGACACCAATCGTAGTGCGGACCGCGTTGCGGTTGTACTGGCTGGCTCCCAACTCGTAGCGGCGCGCATCGGCCCGCAGCACCATATGAAAGTTCTTGCCGAGCTTTCGCGTCACACCGAGACCGGCCATATAGGTATTTAAATCCCCAAGCTCCTGGACCAGTGCTCCCATCGTGTTATACGAAGCGTCTAAGGCAATGGTCCATCGCCGGATGCCCTCGTATGAATAGGTAACGCCGATGCGCTCCCGTCTGGACGTCAGAAAAATTCCGTTTCCCGGAACGATATTGCGGCCATACCGGAACTCGAGCAGCGACCGGCGGAAATTCTTCGATAGCCTTGCATTGAAATCCGGCAGGATGTTCGCATGATGACCGACGTTGACGCCAAACGCCTGTCCCGTGATGGCCCGCACCTCAGGGTCGACCAGGACTCGCTGCAAAAACAGGCTCTCCACGCGGGCCACACCGATGCGCACCGCCAGTTCCCAGGTCCGCGAGACACGCTTGGCCCAGTTCAGTCCCAGCGAATTGATCGTTGAATCGCCAAAAGCGCGGAAAAAGTCGAACCGCGTAAAGTAATAATCGAGCCCGACCGTTCCGTGGCGGCCGTAACGGTAGGCCACGTCTCCACGCGCCGTAACACCCAGGACCCCAAACAGCGCGTCCGAAGTCCGGCGAACGATGAAGCCCTCTCCGCCGCCGTGGAAGGAAAGCCGCGCGCTCTTCTGATAGGTCATATCGGCGGCGGTATTGCCGAAGTACATCCGGTTATCGAGCACATCTTCCACAGGAATTTGCGCACCCGGATTGAGTAGTTGACCAGGATTGTAGAACCAGAAACTGCGCTGGAACGTGCCGCCCGATTCGCGCAGCGATAGTCCGATACGCTTCGAAATCTGCCGGTTGATCGAAAGCGTCAGGACGTGATCGGATCCGTCGAAGTAGCTCCTCTGCGAATAGCGGCGATAGCTGCCGCGATAATCCAGGCCAATCGTGGTGTGCTCCCAGCTATGCTGCCCATATAAGCCCGCTTCCGCCTGGACGCCGTAGGCATCTTTGAAGGTGACATTGCCGCTTGAATCCGTCGTGACTCCCAGCAGGCCGCTGTCATAGATGCCTTGTATGGCGGCGTAGGGACGAAACGTGGTTTCCGCGGGCAGCCCATTACTCGGGCCCTGGCCCCGGCTTAATACGGATGGCCCGCCGTACTCTCCTTGTCCGAAGGCAATTGCCGTACAGCCGAGCAGTAGCGTGGTCTTCCACAGTTTCAAGCGGAGTTCTCCCCTCCTGATCGGCTGGACGCTTCGCCCATCAAGAAACCATTTTCTACTCTCCCGCGCTCCTTCGCCGGGTGTCAAGCACCGGGGTTCTACCTGTATGTGCTTAAAAACAATCGTGCTCAACCCGTACAGTACTCACTTTTGTAAAGGACAGGCAAAAAGCGCGAATCATCAGCCGATAAACCAGTTGGACGTTGTGATGCACAAAAAACCGGAAAACAAATCCGTGCGCGCTGGGGCTGTGGGCGTTATCGGGCTGGCAGTGGCGAGCCTGATTTATGGCTTCCACGGCATCCTGGCCTTTCAGACCACACCCGCCGCCCAACTGCCGGCGCCCTCCGAGTGGCCGTCCGGATCATCCCTTCCATGGAAAGCAGGCCGGTTGAGACTGCTGGTATTCGCGCATCCACGCTGTGCCTGTACAAATGCAACTTTGAACGAGCTTTCCGGGGTTTTGGCCCGGCTGAAGACAGCGGCGCCGAATCAGCCGGCTCCCGAGGTCTCGGTAATTTTCGTTCACCCGAATCCGGCTGAGGCGGCTTCTCTATCACGGCGTATCGACGGCATACCCGGCGTTCACGTGATTACCGATGAGACCGGGATTGAAGCCAAACGATTCGGCGCCAAAACTTCAGGAGAAATATTTCTGTATAGTGCCGCGGGTGCGCTTCTGTTTCATGGCGGGATTACAGGCTCACGGGGGCACATAGGGCGCAATTTTGCGGAAGATGATTTATTTGCCGCACTGGTATCCGGATCCCGAAGTACAACGCCCCGGATGGTCTTCGGATGTTCTCTGAAGCAGGGAGAGAATCGAAGTGCAAACTAACGAAAAAGCTCTGCACATCGGCCGGCGGATTCCGGAATGCTTTCGCCGGGATCAAGAGAAGATCTACCGCAGCACGGACCGGATGTTTGCGATCCTGCTGGGCGTCGAATGGCTGGGCGCCATCCTGACCGCTCTATGGATCTCTCCCCGCACCTGGAGCGGATCATATAGCAGCATACACCCGCATGTGTGGGCCGCTGTATACATCGGCTGCGCTGTCGCGTGCGTCCCGGCATACTGCGTTTATGCGGCTCCCGGACGGGTTATCACACGGCATGTGATCGCGCTATGCCAGATTCTGATGTCCGTGCTCCTGATTGACGTCACTGGCGGGCGAATCGAAACGCATTTTCATGTGTTCGGCTCCCTGGCGTTTCTGTCGTTTTATCGTGATTGGAAGGTATTAATTACGGCTTCGGCGGTTACCGCGATCGATCATATCGTCCGGGGCATCTGGTGGCCGCAATCCGTCTACGGCGCATTGACGGTCAGCCCGCTGCGCTGGGTAGAGCACGCCTGGTGGGTCGCCTTCGAGGATTTCTTCCTCATCCTGTCGATCCGGCGCACCGTGGCCGAGATGTGGACTGTGGCCAGGCAGGAAGCCACGCTTTCCTATGAAGCGAATCACGACTTGTTAACCGGACTGCCGAACCGGCTCTCGCTTCAGGGCCGCTTCGAAGCGCACCTGTCCCGCGCCCGCCGGTTCGGTACGCGGCTGGCCGTTGCGTTTATCGACCTGGATCGTTTTAAACAGCTCAATGACACCTATGGCCACGCGCGAGGAGACCGGCTGCTCGCCGTGGTCGGCCGGACGCTTCTGGAGAAGGTACGAAAGACCGATACGGTGGCGCGGATCGGCGGCGATGAGTTTCTGATTATCCTCGATGATATGCGCTCCGCGGAGCACGCGCGGTCGGTCATGCGCACCCTGCTCAGCGAATTGGATGCCGCTTTGCACACCGAGTCCGGCACCATCTCGGTTACGGCCAGCATGGGCGTCAGCCTCTATCCGGACCATGGGCAGGATCCGGAATCGCTCCAAGCCGCGGCTGACCAGGCAATGTACTATGCCAAAGCTCAAGGACGGAACAATACTGTTCTGTTCTCCTCGAATATCAGCGACAAGGCCTACCGCATGGCGGAGTTGGAGCGCGACCTGCGCCACGCGCTAAGCCGCGGGGAAATGGAAGTCCACTATCAGCCCCAGGTAAACCCCAGCGGAAAGATCATTGGAATGGAAGCCCTGGCTCGGTGGAAGCATCCGAAGCGAGGCTTTGTGCCGCCGGGCGAGTTCATTGCCATTGCCGAAGGAACCGGACTAATTGACTCGATTGGCGAATGGGTGCTGGCGGAATCGTGCCGGCAGGGCGCTCTTTGGACGAATGAAGGCCGCGGAGCTATCAAAATTGCGGTCAATGTGTCGGCGTTGCAATTAGCGCGCCCGACCTTTGCTGCCATGGTTCAGCGCGTGCTCAACTCGAGCGGCTTCGATCCTCGGCTTCTGGAGCTCGAGATTACCGAGTCCACTTTTATGAAAGAGTCTCCACAAGCCATGGAGCAGCTTGAGACGCTCCGGCGGATGCACATTCACGTGGCCATCGATGATTTCGGAACCGGGTATTCTTCGCTTAGCTATTTGCAGCGGCTGCCGGCAAACCGATTGAAGCTGGACCGCTCTTTTGTCGCGCAATTGCTGGAGTCGGAACGGGCCCTCCCGATGATTGAAGCAGTTGTAACCATGGCCCATCAATTGGGCATGACGGTCGTAGCGGAAGGCGTTGAGAGCCGCGAGCAGCAAGAGGTGCTTTGTTCGATTGGTTGCGACGTCCTACAAGGTTTCCTGTTCAGTAAGCCCGTTCCGGCATCTAAGGCGCTGGGATTGTTGAGTATTGATTCGGTCGTGAATGATACGATCCCCGAGGCGAGCGAGATGGCGAGCGTTGATGAGCCGGTGGCGGTTTAACGCTTTGCCCTCTGGAACCGCCCTCAGTCAGCCTTGCTGCTGGCGTACTTGGTTTGGGGCCGGGTTATTTCGGCGACCGGGCTGCTCGCACTGAGGGGTTCTTCCAGGCTCCAGAGTTTGGGTCTTAATGTATTGTGAACCAGATCGGCGAACGGCGTAATACGCATACTCGAAGCCAGCGGCGCATTAAACTTGCGCACCAGCATCAGGTAGTCGCGATCGGAAAGCGGGATGCGCAGGTCCCAGGCGTCCTCGGGCCCTGCGGACACGGAGCCTGCCGTGTAGGTCTCACCGCCGTAATGGAGTTGCATGGAAGTAATGCCCAGTTTGGAGCCTGCCTCGCGAAGAATGTCCCAGCACTCTTCCACGCTGACCGCTGCTCGCAGCGCTTTTTCCAGATTCTGCAGATTGAGCTGCGCGTCCAGGATACGCTGAAACTCTCCGCCGAAAAGTAACTGGCGCGCGGTTTGAAACTCGGAGTAGCCCAGGTATTGCACTCCGATCCACATCGCAGCGCAGAATAACGCAATCATCACGCCGGAAAAGCGCGCGTGCACCACGCTTTGCAGCAGCGCGAAAATAGCGCCGATGCCACAGATGCCGTAGAGCAGCAGCACGACGCGGCGCGGCGTGAACCCGCGGTCGAGGAGACGATGATGGATATGGCCGCGATCGGCGGAAAAGATCGGCTGGCGCCGCAGCGTACGCCGCACAATGCACAAGGCAACATCGAGCAGCGGCAGCGAGAGCGCCATCAGCGGAGCCGCCATGGCCATCAGGGTGGCCGACTTCTGCGTCCAGATGATGCCGTAGCAGCCCAGCAGAAAACCGATTAACAGGCTTCCCGAGTCGCCGAGAAAAATCGTCGCCGGATTGAAGTTGTAGCACAGGAATCCAAGCAGACAGCCGGCCAATGGGAAAGTCGCCAGCGCCAGCGGAACGTTGCCGAGCAGCAGGGCTGCCACGAATGTCGTACAAGTGGCGAACAGCCCCACGCCAGCCGCCAAGCCGTCGAGCCCGTCGACCAGATTGAAGGCATTGGTGCAGGCCAGCAGCCAGATCACGGTAACCGGAAACTCCCACCAGTCCTGGGTCGGCTTCCCGGCCATATAAAGGATGCGCGCCCCGCCCCAATATGCCAGGCACGCGGCGATGCTTTCGCCAATCAGTTTCTGCCAAGGCTTGAGTCCCAGAAGATCATCGATCAAGCCCACGGCGAAAACCAAGCCGGCAGCCGGCACCAAATTCCACACCAGGGAAAGCTGCTGGCGTGCGCTCTCATCACCACGCACGAGCAGCAGCGACGCCATGTACGAAATTGCGATGGCAATACCGCCAACCCGCGGGATCGGATGGGGATGCACCTTGCGTTCCTTGTCCGGCCGATCCACCACGTTGAAGGAACGGAAGACATCCCGACAAATCGGGGTCAATAATATGGCGAACAGAAATGATGTTATGCCCAGCCAGATCATGTGGTTCATCTCACGCCTCCGCCGCACCGATGAACAAGGCCGGATCCTCAAAGACGCTTAGTTATTGTTAACTTCACGCTATCTTATTGTGTTTCCAACATTTAGAGAAGTCAAGGAAACAAGCGGTTAAGGTCTGGCCCTTAAGTCTGAATCTGTACGCCTACAGACACTGCGAGACTCGCGTTGCCATCGAAATCTGCCGATCAGTGGGATATATGCGTCAGATGGCCCTGATGTACGGCGTACAAGCCGCAGCCATCCTGTGGCTGATGTGGGCGGCGCTTGGCAACCGTCGCTGCGGTTGGAGACGGGTGCGGCGGAATGCCGCGTTACCGCCTTTAGGCATAAATCAGGACCGTCCGAAGATGTTCGTTCGAAGGCGGTGGGTTGAGCCATATTTGGCGTCGATTGCGCAATGTCTCTATCTGGCTAAGCGCGTGCTCCACTTCGACCGCTAAGTCGCGGCCTTCCTGGTCGGATTCGCGAACCTCGCCCAACAGCAAATAGTGATCCCATTCGATTTCAACGAGTGATCCCCGGGACACAGCCTCGTCGGTCATCAGGAATATTTGCCGTCCCGCGACTCCGCGTATCCGGCCTCTGGTTGAAAAACCGGGACTATTTAGGACAGTAACGCCTACTTCCTGATCCTGTCTGTATGACAATTCCATGATGTCGACCTTAATTCTGGTCCAAACTCACCCGCTGTAATTTCCATTATGAGGCTATCAGGTTTCTAGGAAGCGATCGAATCGTGGCCGGCCACGCGCGTCTCCTTCCACAAGCTCCGGGCAGGCACAAAGAAAATGGATACGGCGCACAACGAAGCAGCCATGAGGACCACAAAGGTATAAGCAACCGACGTGAGTCTGCGAAGCGGCCACCGCTCCGGGATCCACGGATGCGCCGCCGCGAGGGAATAAAACAGAAGCTGCCCTCCCACAGTAATTGCGGCCCAAGGCGCCGGCAGGCCGGGACTAGCGACGGCCATCGCGATCAGCGCAAATGGCATCAGCAGGCGTCCCAGCTTATAAGAGATGAAATGAATCCACATGCGGCTGCCGGGCTGCCATAACTGCGGGAAGCGGCCCATAAGCTGATAAATGCCGGCTAGTGTGCGGACCTTGCGGCGAAATTCGGTATCGAGCGATGTGGGGTATTCATAAGCCACGGCGCCAGTATCGAAAACGAAACGATAGCCCCGGTAAAGAGCCGCCAGCGGCAGGTAGGAGTCGTCGAGCAGCGTGTCGGGTGGTATCGGCACAGCCAGTTCGCGGCGCATGGCATAGATGCAGCCGGTGCCCGCCAGGATGGAATCGAGGCGCGTGTGATTAGCGCGGATCCACTTCTCGTACCGCCAATATAGGCCCATGTGCGCGCCGCGATCTTTGCCGATGAAGTAGACGTGACCGCAGGCGGCGCCTACTTCAGGATCGCCCAGGCAGGCGACCAGGCTCTTCAAACAGTCCGGCTCCAGGGGCTGGCGCACATCGGTGAAGAAAAGCACCTCTCCGCGCGCTTGCGCAATGCCCGCATTCAACGCTTGAGCCTTGCCACCTCGTGGAAGACGCAGCAGGTTGACGCCTCTGGCGGCAAATTCACGCACAATTTCGTCGGTGCCGTCTGTAGATCCGTCGGAAATTACCAGGATTTCGAGCAGCTCGCGCGGATAATCGAGCTGCAGCACGGATTCCAGCTTGCTACGGATCCACTGCTCGCCGTTGTACACGGTCAGCAACACGGTCACAGTCTTCGGCTCCAGCCGCTTCCGGACCGGGCGCGGGTTGCGGCGCGCCAGCCACGCAAGCAGCAGCGGGTAGCCGAACATAACGTATAAGATCAGGCCTGCGCTCAACAGGAAAAGAACCAGGCAGAGATAACTCATCACCAAGTGGGAGAAGAACCTTCTCCCCTATATAGCATGGAGGGCATCGGCGGAGCAGTACCGGAACGCTCGCCTTCGCGGATTACAGGCCTTTCAAGAACTCGATGAGCAGCCGATTGACTTCCTGTGGGCGCTCCTGCTGGGTCCAGTGTCCGGCTCCTTCCAGCAATACTTGCTTTTTAAGATTGGGCATATTCTTCTCGAGCACATCCAATTCCTCACCAAGAAATTCGATGACGGGATCCCTGTCCCCTGCGATAAAAAGAGCGGGCTGCAGGATCTTGGCGCCATCAAGGAACGGCGTCATCGCCCAGCTGCGATCCATATTCCGGTAACAATTAAGTCCGCCTGTAAAACCAGCCCGCTTGTATTCGGCTTCCAAAAGATCCAGATCGCTCCCAGTGATCCACGCCGGACACTCGGCCGATGCATGAGGCGCTGCCGGCGGAGCTGTAGGATCCGCCACCGGATTCCAGCGTTCGTTGACGGCCGCGTCTCCCGACAGCGAATAGAGCGCCGTCAGCAGGACTCCGCGAATGTCGGTTTTGAAATACGCCTCGGCTGCGGGCGACCGGAACATTGCCTGGTAGAAGATCTTGCCCGGGTATCTCTGCTGTTCCCATTGCGTCTGATTCACAGGCCGGCGCGGCACGTAGGGAACGCTGAGCAGCGCGACTGCGCGAAACAGGTCCGGGCGGAGCAAAGCCGCGTGGGCCGCAATCCACACTCCCCAGTCGTGGCCCACAATGACTGCCGCATCCTTACCGAGCGAGCGCACCAGTCCGACCATATCTCCGGTAAGTTGAAAAATATCGTAAGCCTCCAGGTGCTCGGGGCGGTCCGTTGTTCCATAGCCGCGCAGGTCGGGTGCGACTATATGATAGCCGGCATCAACGAGCGCGCCGAACTGGTGCCGCTACGAGTACCACAATTCAGGAAAGCCATGGCACAACACGACCAGCGGGCCGGAGCCTGCCTCAGCGCAGTGCATCCGGATTCCGTTAGTTTCAATGAATCGATGCGTCAGCGCTGGCATGGGCATTGGTAGATTGTGGCGCGGTATCAGCACGAAGGCTGACCCGTTTCCACGTAACCCCCTTTCAAACTGTGCGTGCGGTTTTCCCGCACACAGCTTACCGATGATCTTAGGGGCGCGGCGTTCGCAGCGTAGCGCACGGTTCCGCGCAGTCGATGCAGACCCATACCGTAGAAATGGCTTGGGGTCCATAGAATGGATCGCTGTGTCCGCTGGCCGCCTCGGCGGTGAAGCCACCGAACCATCCGGCCGTACACAAAGTCATCCAGCCGGTGGAACTCACGCGTACAAGTGCCACTCCGGAAGTAGTTCCCCCATCCCCGAAGCACGGGATTCAGTTCCGCGATGATCTGCTTCACATCCTTCCCGTTATTCCGCCGATCCGTGATCTCTCGCACACGGTCGCGGAGTCGTTGACGCGCCTTGGGCGACGGCCACCGGTGCATGAAGTACCACCGGGGGTTCCGTAAGATACTTCTCTTCTTACGGATCGTGCATCCCAAAAACACGAAGCTCCCCTTCCCGCGTCGCAGATCCACCATCCGCGTCTTCTCCGGGTGCAGCGTCAAACCCAGCTTGCTCATCACAAAGTCGATTCGTCGAAGAGCCTCCTTCGCCTTCGACTCCGTGGGGCTCATCACCACGAAATCGTCGGCATACCGGATCAGTACTCCGAGCGACCCACACTTCTTCGCCCAGATTCGATCCAGCAAGTGCAGGTAGATGTTGGCTAGCAGAGGTGAGATCACTCCGCCTTGCGGGGTTCCCGCCAGCGTCGTGCGCACCTCCCCTTCCTCCATCACCCCGGCTCTCAACCACTGCCGGATTAACTTCAGCACCCTCCGGTCTGAGATTCGCTTCCCCACCAGCACCATCAACTTCTCCTGATCGATGCTGTCGAAGTAGCCCTTGATGTCTGCGTCAATGACGAAGTCATTGCCCTGGTTGCCTGCTATCCGGATCGCTTCCAGAGCCTGCACCGCGCTCTTCTTCGGCCGGAATCCGAAGCTCGATGCCTCGAAATCCGCTTCAAAGATCGGCTCAATGACTAACTTTGCCGCCATTTGCACCACCCGGTCTCGCACCGTCGGTATCCCCAGTGGCCGCTGCTTCCCATCCGCTTTCGGTATGTATCGCCGCTTTACCGGTTGCGGTCGATATTCGCCTGCTTGCAGCACCGCCTGAACTTCCGTCACGAACTTCTCCGCCCCGTACTGCTCGATGGCTTGGATCGTCTCGGCATCCACTCCTGCCGCGCCGCCGTTACTGCGCACTCGCCTCCATGCTTCCCACAGAACGTCACTTCTGTAGATCCGGTCATACAGCGCATGAAACCGCCGTGTCTTGCTCTGCTTGGCACACGCCGTAGCTTGCGTTGGAGTTCTCGCACTTTATCTACTGCTGCTGGGTCTTTGTCCGTTACCGGCATGCCCTCGCGCTTACCTCTTCCACAAGCGTGATCAAAGCAGGGTCCCTTCCCTCCAGCGTGTTTTGCTGCACGCCTTCTCCGGTACTATGAACCCCTCGGACTTCCTCCCGGCTCCGGGCGCTTTCCGCCATCCGGCCTTATACTCCCGGTCTTTGCCCGACAAGGCTGCCAGGTAGGATCTCTCCTGTTCCGTGCTGCTCTGTCCCAACGTGCCGCCGCCCGCTACCCCGGAGAGGTCCAGCATCCGTTCCGGTCCAGGATGCTGTCTGTTGCCTTCGCCGCGATATGACCGTCTCGGCCCTCTCAAACACCTTTCGGCTGAAACTATGACGTGGCTGCAGCGTTCACTTGATGTTGCGGCCCGCTGGTTTGCTCCCCTCTCTTCCAAGGGCTTTTGACACTCCGCTTGGCTCGGTCGGATCTCTCCTTCCGGCTGGAGTCTGCTACCGGGCGCTCCGGCGCTTACCCGGACGGGACTTTCACCCGCGAGAACAACACGTCCTTCAGGACGCACCATCACCCGAGCTTACCGAGCCACACCCCCGGAATCGAATTGCTCTCGTACGACTTGGAGCTGACGGCGAGTGTTGCCGAGGCCCCCTCTCACCCGGAGGGCTTTCTTAGTGGCCGGCGTTCCTCATTTCGTAGCGCTTGTCAGCCGCAAGACCCGTGTTCAATGCACAAGCGGCGCACTCTATACCTAGAGTACCGTGTACTGCTTTCATGATTTCAGATGGTTTTGCCTCAGCGTAATCCTGCGGCACAACAAACAATTCCGCTGGTGGATCACCAAGTACCATTGTAGTAGGTGTTGTGATGTCTCTCCCTCCACTTGACCCATCTGACTTTGAGGCAATAGTTTCACGCATCACCTCAAAACAGCCTAATTCCTTAGCACGCCAAGCCTTAGTCCTTATCGTAATACCACCACCAATAGGGGCTGCAAAGTCGTGTTCCGCGCTAACCACGGTAAAACCTAACACGGTCTTTTGTTCCGGCCCGTCGCATGGTCCAGCAATAAGTGGGAATTGAGGCCCCGACAACGGCGTTGTGCTTTTTAATTTAACCAGTGGATACCAGCCGGTAGTGGTCCTAGTGTCTTGATCAATGACGGTGTGAACCTCGAAGTTCTGGTTTCGACCAGAATCATTGTGGATATATGTCTCTGAAATAGATCCTGTACGATTCCTAGCAACAGTATACGTTCGGCTCCAGCGCAACTGTCCATTGGCGCTAAATACCTCTCGTTTGTATGTCACTAGCATCGGGGGAAGCCCTGTGCCATTACTTTGTGCCCTGACAGGAGCCAGTCTTACTGCGACCAGGAGTATAGATCCTACAATTAGGACACTGGCGAGAATGACATTAATCTTGTCCAGTTTCATTGTCGCTTCTCCTTTCCATCAGTAGTGGCATGTGTCGTCAGTACAGAAGCAGGACGAGTAAAAGGCATTACAGGCAAACATGCTAGTTATGCAAAAGTTGTTTATCTGGGAAGCCCAAATACATCCACTTCTGAAACGTGAACAGTCTTCGATCTGACATTCATCCCACCGCAATATTCGAAGACAGCATAACATACCTTACAGGCCATACCGCCTCCTGACGGTGAACCACATTGGCCGTTGCTTGGGTTTATGCTTGCACAAATCAGGAACGCAAGAACAGCGCCCCTGATTATTATGGCCCGGAATGTCTTCGTCATCGGTTTCATGCCGCTTGGCATTCCTCTCTATTTTAGATTTCTGACACCAGAGTTAACCACCTCCTGCGCGCTAGCTAAAGGCAGGTGGTCGATCGCATTCCGATTCTTATACGGAATGCCCGATCCGCAAGGATTGTGGCATGAATAGTAGTGAAATACAAGCTGAAATTTTGGGATAAAGCAACACCTTTTCTGTAAATTCATTCTTCCCGCGACGAGTTACTGTTTTCCACTCTCAGATACATCTTTTCGGTTTCCCATTCCTCGCTGACTTCCATCAGAACGGCGCTGACCAGGCGCAGGAGAGAGGCCTCACTCGGGAACAAGGTGGCAACGCGGGTTCGGCGCTTGATCTCCTTGCTCAATCGCTCCAGCATGTTGGACGTTCGCAACCGCCGCCGCTGCGCGGGAGAAAAAGCCAACACCGTCAGGGCTTCGGGCGCATTGTCAGCCATCCACGCGCTCAACTTGGGCGCGGTTTTCTCGTACTTTTTGATTGCCAGTTGCAGCCGCCGTTCGGCTTCCGCGTGATCAGGGGCGTCGAAGACAGCACGCAAGTCCGCCGCGACCTCAGAGCGCATACTCACTTTCGGCACGTACTGCGCGGCATTCTGCTGTAAGTGAAACTGGCACCGTTGCCAGGGCACACCGGCGAAGCGGGCTTCGCGAGCTGCTTTCAGACCAGCATGATCGTCGCTAACAATGAGCCGAACCCCATGCAGACCACGCATCTGCAACTGGCCGAAGAAGTCGCGCCAGTGCACTTCCGCTTCGCTCAGCGAGACGCTCACTCCCAATACGGTCCGACGCCCCTCCGGCGTGATGCCGACCGCCATAAGGACGGCGCAGGAGATCACTGCTCCGCCGTGCCGGATCTTCTCATAACGTGCGTCCAGCAGCAGGAACGGGATCTCGCCGATCGGCCGGCTACGCCACGCCTCGAGTTCCTCGTCCAGCAGTTTCGCAGCGCGGCTGACTTGCGTGCTCGACACCTCCAGGCCGCACATTTCGCGCATCACCTCGGTGACCTTGCGCGTGGACACGCCGTGCACATACATCTCCGCGATGGCCACCTTCAAAGCCCGCTCGCTGCGCACCCCTTTCTCCAGCGCCGAAGGATAGAACTCCACGCCGCGTGTCTGCGGCACATCAAACCTGATCTCGCCCAGACGCGTGGCCACCGTTTTGGGTTTGTATCCGTTCGCATAACCGCGGCGGCGATCATTGCGCTCATATGGCTGCGCTTCCAGAACCTGGCTGCGCTCGGCTCGCATCGCCTCGTTCAAGACGATGCGCATGGCTTCGGCCATGTTGCCGAAGCCGTTATCAGAAAGCAGTTGAACCACAGCTTCAATTACGTTAGAGTCGCCCTGGTGGGCCATGTCGTTCTCCCTTCTGTGAACTCGCTATTCAAGAAGGAAAACAGATTTGGCCCACCGAAACAAGGCCCGCCGTTTCTGTTTCAGCCCTTCCGCTCCGGCTCGCTGAACTACGCTCGCCTCCGCTCCCGGCCGAAACAGAAACTATCAGAATCGACTTGCTCCGAATACAATCAGCCGATCCGAGCTCCCGAACAATTTACAGAAAGAATGTTACACCAACAATTTTGGCTTCTCCGCGAACGATGCCTCAATTTACAGTATTAGGTATCTACTTGACTCAGGTAATCCCAAGATGTAAGAAAGCTGCCTGATCCACGGAATCGAATGCTCCGCCGGAACTCTGTCTGCGAGCCGAGCCAGCCTGGATTGAGAAACTCCACAAGCGACCACAGATCGCCCACGTGGTTCTCGACCGGCGTGCCCGTGAGCGCGATGCGGCAGCCGGCCCGCAGCCGCTCGCGCCGCGCGAGCCTGCTTTGTCTCCGGGTTCCTGATGTTCTGCGCTTCATCGAGAATGACGCCGCCCCACGTCACCTCCGCCAGCATGGCGGCGTCGCGATGAAGCAGCGCGTAACTGGAGAGCACAAGCGCGTGCCGTGCGGCTTCTTCGCGGAAGCGATCGCCGCGGACGCGGGTGGTCCCGTGGTGGACCATCACCGGCAGCCCGGGCACAAAGCGCTGTGCCTCTTTCTGCCAATTGCCCACTACAGACGTCGGGCAGATCAGCAGAAACGGAAGCTCCACGCCTTGCGAGCGCTGCCGCTCGATGAATGCCAGCGCTTGCACGGTTTTTCCCAATCCCATGTCATCGGCCAGACATGCTCCCAATCCCAAGCGCCCCAGAAAGTCGAGCCACGAATAGCCGCGTACCTGATACGGGCGCAGCCTGCCCTGAAATCCGCTAGGTGCGGCGAGTTCTTCGAAAGCCCTCCGTCCTTCCAGCCGGTCGAGCAGTTCGCCGACCCAGCCGCCGGCCTCCACTCCGTCGAATGGCAGCCCGCCCGGAACGGCAGCCGCGCCCAGCGACATGCGGACCAGCTCGCGTACCGTAACCGCGCCGGCGGATTTCTTCTTCCAGAATTCGAGCGCGGCGCGGATCTCGTCGGCATTCATTTCCACCCACTGGCCGCGCACCTTGACCAAAGGTGTTTTCAGTTTCGCCAGCGCCACGAGCTCACTGCGGGACAGCGGCTCGCCGCCCAACGCAGCCTGCCAGTCAAAGTTCACCAGCGTTTCGAGCGAGATCCCTGTGCCGGCCTGCATCTTCGGAGTTGCCACCACGGCTCGCGCAGTGAGGCGCAGCTTCGTGCCTTTCCGCGTCCACCAGGCTGGCAGCATCACTCCAAAGCCGCTCTCTTCGAGAGCGGCTGCGCGCTGGGTAAGAAACTCGTGCGCGCCGGCGGTATCCACTTCATAGCCGGACGGCGTGGGAGACTTCAGACTGTCTTTGATACGCTGGCACAGACCGGCTGCCTGTCCGAGGGCGGAAAGCAGGTACTCGCGGGCGCCCGCGCCTGGGAACCGCCGTTTGCCGTTGGCCTTCCAGACTTCCGCCGCGGATACAAGCAGGCTGGGATCAGCGGCCGCCTGCAGCAGGTATTGCACGGTCCATGCGCCGCCGTTTGGCGGCTCCTCAAGCCGGAAACAGAGCCGGTATGGCGCAGTGCCGGCAACCGAGAGCGGCCGCTGCCATTCGCGGATCTGGCGGCGGAGCTCCGCGAAACGCGCTGCTTCACCGCGCATCTCCGGATGCGGACCGGCGAGCGCGGCGAGCCACTGATCATGCACGCTCTCGAAGCTTTTCGCCGCCGGTTCCGACTCGCGCACCAGCGCATCGATCACGGCGTCGAGAAAGCGAGCGAGCACGGCCTCCGCGGAGATAGCCGGCGGGCGTTCGGCTGTAAGCGTCAAGGCGCGTGCAACTGGCGGCATAGCCGGAGCCAGGCGGCTCAGCCACTCGCGCTCGCGTCCCGAAGGCATGTGCCGCCATCGCGCTTCGTAGCCGCTGTTGGTTTCGATCAAATCAGGGACATACTGCTGCCGCGCCAACAGCTCGCCCGCGCCCCGCATCGCCATTACCGAGAACTCCACATCGCTTCCCAAAATTACGCCCGGCCGCAGCACCCGTTTGCCGGCGCACGCGCAGAGAAACTGCACGGCCTGCCACGGATCGAGCTCCAGGGTTTCGATGCCCCATGGCCCCAGGCAAACGCCGCCATTGTCCTGCGATAGTTCGGCGATCAGCGGGCTCGAGGGTTGAGCGCGGCCGTGGATCGTGGGCAGCCACGCGATCGCCTCCCGGGCATCCTGCGGCCGGACCGGCATAGCGTCGTTGATGGCATCGGCTAATTGGATGGCGCTGGCGCCGTGCGGAAGAAGATCGCTAGAACGCTTCTTCTGCCTCGGTCTGCGTGCGGCGCGAACCTCCGCTCCTGACGCATCGACAGAGGTTTCGCCCCACACCAGCAGCCGCCCCTCGTAAATCGCCGTGTGTAGAAGAATACTCAGGCCGCTTCTTCCTCTTCCTTGCCGCGCCGTTTCAGCCAGCCCATCAATCGCTGCTTGCGGCGGAACATGCGCTGCGCCTCGTTGCGCAGGCTCGCGAGCACTTTATAACGAGACTTGGAAAACCACGGCACCGTGTATGGAACGCAGCCGTACTTTTCCTTGTAGCTTCCGCCTCCGCCCCAGTCGTACAGCTCCGCGCCGCGACGTTTCCAGTAGCGGATCGCATACCACTGAATGGCTTCGTTCGGCCGCAGGATCTGGCCCCAGCGGTGGCTGGCATTGCCCCAGAACTGCGCAATCTTGTTCATGCCCGGAAAAATGCCGGTCGCGATACATCGGCCCTCGGGGTCGCGCGCCCGCACCAGCAGCAGCCGGCCTGTAGGCTCCAGGTGGCGGATGAGCGCCCGCACGCGCTCCACACCATAAGGCGGCACCAGGCCTTGCTTGGCCATCACCTCCACTAACTGCGCGTAAAATTCGTCGGCAAATCCCAGGTCGTGTGCCTCTTCGATCACTACACCGGACTTTTCGGCCTTCCGAATGCAGCGGCGGCAGGCACTATCCATACTCTTGAAGATCTCCTCTTCGGCCTGCCGCAGGTCGGTCTGATACGAGGTATAAGCTCCGCAATGGAATCCCCGCCGCTCCACTTCCTCCGGAGTGAAGTGCGGGTCCGATATCTCCAGGTGCAGGCACTTCAATTCGCCGAATGCCAGCTTTTCGACAGCCTCCAGCGCCTCCACGGGCGAAGCGCCATCGACGAAATTGAAGCCCACGTATGGCGTGGTCCAGCCTGGAAACGGGCTGCCCAGAATGCGAATGCCGAAGCGGGTAAAGACGCAGCCGGAAAAATAGCCGGCCACCTCGGAACCCTGGCGCAGCTCGGCAATCACCGGCTCGGCGCCCTGCGTTTCAGCAATGTACTCGAGCCACTCGCGCGTCTGAAAAATGGTCCGGTCGGCGAAACGGTCGAGCGCCGCCCAATTCACTCCGGAAAGATCCAGTCTTCGGCAAACGAGCTCAGACATATTGATACAACCCGTCGCCGTCGGAACGGTTGAACTGGATGGTGGCGGGATCCAGAGGTGATATGAGCCGGCTGAGCTCCTTGGAAGCGGCGAAGATGAAGTTGGAGGGGCCTTCAAGAAATCCGGCGTGCCGGAACGCGCGCCGCCACGCTCCATAGCTCTGATTGGAGACGATCAAATCCACGCCGCGCTCTTCCAGTGCTTGCGCGGCGGCGCGCACCACCATCAAAGCATCACCGGGCGCGGCAAAGCAGTCGAGAATCGTGCCGACCTTCATGTCGCCATACTTCGGATTTTTTCGCGCATCGGAGACAACGGCCCACCCGACCGGCGAGCCGCTACGTTCCACCTCGAGCCGCAGGAACGCGTGATTTTCCGGGGGAAACAGCACGTTCAGCGCCGCGCGGTCGCGAACGGCAACCAGCGCATGGTGATTTTTGTTGCGCTCCCAAAGCATATCGGCCCATTCAGAAAAATGCGGCACCGGCTTCACACGCATGGGCTCGGCACGGGGAGCGCCGTGGGCAGCCCAGCGCTGAGCCAGCGCAATAGCGATCGCGCCGGCGCCGGAAAATGCGCCTATATCCGCCAGAAGCCGCCGCCAGCGATTCGTACGGAGAATCCCTACGTTGCGAAGAAATCGCGCGGGGCGAAGTACACGGAAATAAAACGGCACCAGGCAATCGCTCCATCCGAGCAGCTTCAGCATCCTGGGCAGCGGCTGATCGTAGCCGCCCATGCCGAGCGCATAGAGCAGCGGACAGTAGCGGATCGCTTCCCGTGTCATGTGAATTGCAACTGTGTTGTACGCCTTGTTGACGATGCCTTCGGAAAAGGGATGATGATACAGTCCCACCGAGCGGACTGCGCCGTCGGCAAAATAGAAATCCTGGTGCTTGATGCCATACGTGCCGCGCACGGCATCACCTTCGAGCGCCAAAAAAAACTCATTGTAGGTTCGGTCATTCCCCGCGCGCCGGGGAAGCCAGCGCGGCACCGGATGCTCGGGGAACTGCAAATACGGCGGCGCGCCGCCTTCGCGAAGCCGGCGGTTAAAAGCCTGGACCGCCGGAATATGCTCCAGGCCATAAGGCCGAATGACAATCGCCATCGGCGCTATTGGCCGATCTTGCGCTCGACCAGGCCGGCAATCTCGCCGATGGTGCGCATCTGATCAATTTCTTCGGGAGCGAATTGGAGGGAAAATTTTTCTTCGAGCGCCAGCACCAGGTTCAGATGCTGCACCGAGTCCCAGCTTTCCAGCGACTCCGGCGAAGACTGCGGGCCGATCTCGTCCGGCTCAACCATCAGAATATCGGCGGCAATGCTCTGCACCTGCTCCAGTATGTTGGCTGTCATGCTCCTTCGCGGGCGGTAACCTGAATCCATTCGGGCGGGTTGACCGTGTCCTTCTCCAGGTCCAGCGCCCAAAGCGTTCCCTGCTCCTGCTGCCTCACAGGCTGGAAACCGTGCTGCTGATAAAACTCGCGCGCCGGTGCATTCTTTTTCGTCGGCAGAAACCAGCCTTCCAAACGGCGCATTCCCCTGGACCGCGCCCGGCCGGCCAAAAACGCCAGCAGCGCCGTTTCAACCGTGCGCCCGATTACGCGGCAGCTCAGTAAAAACGTGTCGATCTCGCAGACATCGCCCTGATCTCTCGTGATGGCGACGCCCACCAGTCCATTATCGCTGAAGCAATCCGAAACCCGGATTGAAAGCACGCGCCAGCCGTCTTCCGGCGTCATCGCGGCAATCTGCTGCTCGCTGTAGCGCCGCGTGGTCAGGTTGAACTGGTTGGTCTTCTGCGTGAGCTGCGCCACGCGCGCCAAGGTCGCTTCGGTTACCGGCGCGATCTCGGCCTGCTGTGCAAGCGAGCGGAAGAAATCCTCGCGCGTGGTCATCGACTGCTCAAGCTCGGTGCGCTGGCGCTCGGCAGCGTAGTATTCGCCGCGCTTACGGTCTTCTTCGGAAAGCGCCAGGCGCTCGAACAGCGGGCACTCACGCAGCACCCGCGCATACTCCATGGGATCCGGCGGCAGCTCGATCACGCTCACTTCCGGCAGCGCATCGCGAACGCGCCTGCACTCGACCGGATTGTCGTCCAGAAAAGCCACGGCATCGATGCCCAGGTTCAGTTCGGCAGCGATTTCGCGGAGACTCTGAGCCTTGTCGTTCCAGTTGACGCGCAGAGCGGCGAAATGCTCGGGCTTCAGCAGCATGCCGGGATGCTCGCGCAGCGCTTCGAGAGCATCGTCAGGGTTGTTCTTACTGGCAATGGCAAGCAGGACGCCACGGTGATAGAGGTCGAGCATAGCCTGCTGCAGCCCGCGGTATGCCGCGCCCGGATACTCTAGCCCGAGTTTAATACCGGACAGGCCATCCTCGCCGATGATGCCGCCCCACAGCGTATTATCGAGGTCCACAGCCAGCACCTTGGCGATCTTGCCCGTAAGCGGATGTAGAAACCGCATCCATTCCCGCGCCAAGTGAATGAGATGCTCGGCCGCGATGGGCATCCGCATGGTGAGCCACTTGCGCTCATCGTGCCATGCCAGGCGGCCGTGCCGCGCCACCAAGTGATCGTAGTCGAGCACATAGACGCCGCGGCGGTCGCGCGCCAGGCACCCGAGTTCGCGATTTACCTGCCGGATGGCCTCGAGCTGCCCCGGTTCCGACTGCGTGTCGAGCACCCCGCGCGCGGCCCACGGCGGCAGCTCCAGCCCGTGCACGATCACGCTGGCCTGGCTGCGCCGGCGAAACGCATCCAGCCAATCGCGGAACTGTGTGGTGAGGCGCCGCACGGCCGCGTGGCTCTCGGCGGCCGAAAGCTTCGCGGAATCGCGCCACAGCTCCGGTGCTGCCTCGCGTGTCTCGACAGCCAGGATTACGGCGTCGGGTTCGAAACGGTACAGCGCGCTTTCCGGATCGAGAAATGCCTGGGCGCACGCATTGAAGTTGCCCACCTGCACGGAAAGATCGATGCCCGCGGCGAATGCCTCTGCGCGCAAGAGGGGAATTGCCGGCTCGACAGTGAAGGATCGCTCGATCGCTAATCGAAATGGAATCAGCCGCTGCGTGCCACGCAATTTTTCAAACCGCGAAACGACAAACCCGGCTGAGGCTGCCCCCGGTTCGCGCGCCCAGAACTCTGCCAGCCGCCGCGCTGCGGCCGGCGGATCGGAAGCCAGCAGGCTGTCCGCTTCTTTTCGTAATTGTGCGGAGACACTGCCGTCACCGCGTTGAAACACGGTTCGGCTCCGTTCGGGAAGGCTTCGCTGAAGTTTGCACCGCTGAGCAATACGCTTCGGAAAAGCGATTCTGAGTTTACCGAAATGCGCGGCGGAGCGTCAATTTGCGCCTGTCCGGTACTCTCACCTCAGCGCATGCCGGGTTCACGCATCGCGCGGCGGCTCACAAAAGCCAGCAGCATGCCGGCGCCGAAAGCAGCGCCGATCATCGCCAGAGGCCGTTTTTGAAAGTGAGACCGCCAATCCGTTGTGGCTTTCACTCGGCCTTCCAAATCGTTCAGGTTATAGGCGATCCGCTCGCGCGTTGCGTCGATGTGCTTTTCTATCTCGTTTGGCTCTTCACCCATTCGACGTTCTCTTTGACGCTTCGAATCGTCTTATCCGGTGTGATGTCCACTTGTTTGAAGCGTTTCAGTCCGGCTCTGATCAACACTGCGGCTGGAATCGCGACAAGCACAGCGACTAGCAATGCCGCCGCCCACCACGGCACGACAATGCCAAGTGCGTACACTAACGTAAGTAACAGGAAGCCGAACGCGTAGGCGGCAAGAAAAGCGCCCGCCCCCAACATCCCGGTACTCTTCGCCGCTTTTCCGGCCTCTTGCCTGATCTCGGCTTTTGCGAGGCGAACCTCGGAGCGTAAGATATCCTGGACATCCCCGACGATTTCCTGCAGAACCTGGCTGACAGGGCGATTCGCTTCCGGCTCCATACCAACTTCCCCTGCTGAAAAATCTCAGTCGCGGCGAAGCGCCCGGCCCACAAGAAATCCCGCGAATCCCGCCGCAAGCAGAGACGCCCCGGGATTTCTGAGAACCTTATGCCGCATGTCGCTCATGATTTGCCGCACGTCGCGGTCGCGGATATATTGTGCGGACAACTCTAGCTTCTCCGCCGCGGTATGTGTCATGCGAGTGATCTGCTGACCTCCGGACATCACTCCCGCTTTCGTATGGAGCGTCGAAGCAGTGCGATGAAGAGCACCCGCGATACGATCGCGACGGCTGTCGATTGCATCTGCCGCGGTACGCACAAGCTCCTCAGCCTTTTGTCTGGAGTTGCAGGCAGCCTCTTGCATTGTCCTTGCACTCACTTCGTCCATCTCTCGCCCTCAGCTTTCCCTGGGCCGGCGCACCCGGCTGCGCGGAAGAACACTCTTACTTCTCCGCGACAAGTACGTTGTGCCGCCCAGAATGCTCTCTGATGCCGGCGCCTCGCCGGCCGGTTCCACGTTAGCCGGCCGGCCTTGGGAGTCCACCCGCTCTACTTCAGCCTCCTCGCGCCGCACCGTTACCTCGCGCGTGGCGCGGGTCTGGGTGCGCCGGCGGATTAAATGCAATTCTTCTTTAAGAACCAGGCGCTTCGTAACAACGATTTCCTCTTCCACCACCGGTACGATGATGGTGTCTCCTTCTGTACGAATGCGGGGCGGCGCATCCACAACGCGATTTACGACAACTCTCCGGATATCGATACTATCTTGAGCCAAAGGCATCTCGATATGCTCGACCCGTTCCTGAACATGCTTGTGGACGCGCACCGCGCCGCCTTTGACAGCTTTTGTTCCGACTACGACCTCTTCTGCGACAACCGGGATCACGGTCGCTTCATCAACAGGCTGTGATGATACGTGGCCCGTTTCCGGTTGTCCCAATTTGGCGTCCTTGGTTTGAGATTGCCGGTCCATGGCGATTTTCTTTGGCCGCAACTTAGCCGGCCGAGCGCCTCTTTCCGGTTATCCTCTCCCACCCATAGCGCACCGCGCCTTTGATGTTGTCCCATGTACTGTTTGGATTGTTCCGGAGATAATCCGTCTTGAGGGTTGACTCCACTTCATCCCAGGACTTTCCTCGATAACGCGCATCATTTGCCGCGTTGTAGCCATAGTCATACGCGGGTGCGACGTTTTCGTAGGGCACACCCGACCCGGCATAGCGCCTCTCGAAGTCCTCCCGGAATTCAGTGTCGTCTACAGATGCGCGGCTGCCGGTCTCACCGGCTCCGACGTGTTCCACCGTTACATCCGTGCGCCGCACCTGATCGCGGATCGTTTCCCGCCGCTCTGTGGTTTCCTTGCCCACGAATATTTCTTCCACAACGCGAGCGCGCTTGCTTACAACGGGCTCTTCCGCCATCTCTGCGACCTCGATCGTCTGGTCGCGCAGGTTAGCCGTATCCGCGGCAGAAACAGGACGATCGGCAGGGCGCCGTTCCACATCGATGTGCTCTTCGCGTAACGTCACCTCCTCTTCGACCGGCCGCTCCACAACACGGCTGTAGATTCGGACGCCTCCCCGCCGGACCAGACGTTTGCCAACCTGCAGCTCTTCTTCAACAACCGGAATGGATTTTTCGCCGTGCTCCAGCGAGACCCTTTCAGCCTGGCCAGGCATAGGACGATCGTGCTCAATATCAATAGCGCCATACTGATTCATGATGTCGACGACTCTATCGGCCTGGCTGTCGTCGGTATCCACGGTCACCAGCGAATTTCCGCGTTGTACTACCTCTTCATATCTCCTGCTTTCCCCTTCATCGATATCGGCGCCGAAAAATCTTCGGAAGAAGCCCGCAATACCGCCGCGATCACCGCTGTGTGCCTCGCCTCCGGAAGCGTAAGCACTGCCTTCTGTGCCAAGGCCGTGTGTGCTCTCAGACCGAAATCCAGCACTCCGCAACGCTTCGGCCGCTCTCCTCGCGGTTTGGCCGTCGCGGAAGACTCCGATTACGGTGATTACTCTGGTAGTGTTGGCCATGATTCCTCCGTCGTGTCATTGAGCAACACGACTTCCAATAAGGACCAGGAGCGGCGCCGTCCGCTACGTGCGCGCGGGCGGGATACTCAGGACGATCGGCGGTGGCGCTAGATACAACTCAACGAGCTCCGCATGCTGGATTGTTACTTCGGAGACGGGAAGCTCGCGCCTCGGGTATGGATTGAAAACTTACCCGCATTCACCAGGCACGTAGAAATTGCGCTCGCCTGTTGGCGGCGTGACGGGATTATTCATGGCCGATCGGGACCACTGCGGCCATGGCGCCGGCTCGGGCTCAGCGCGTCATATGACTGTGAACCGGGCGCTCTATTGTAGGTGCTCGGCGTCTCGGCTTTGTTTATTGCCATCCGTAGTTCTAGGACTTCTGGCACATGCCGGTCCCGATTTACTGCGGGCCTTAGGTTGATCTAGCTCGCCGAGCGCAGGATGCTGCCTGCGGGTACCGTGCGGGTGACCTCTGATTCCCACGGCAGGACCTTTTTAAATAGAGCGAAGCCGCAAACTCGCCAGCCCTGGAGACGCGCCACCCGGCGCATGCCCGCCCGGGCATTGCCATGTTGAGATGCGATATTCCCTGCCGCGATGCCTCCGTAGACCTTGTGGTACAGGCCTCGCCGGATCACGTCGGCGGTAACATATCGCCTCACAGTCGGTTGCAGCCGGCGGCCGCGGAATTCGGGCCAGGTGAAGCCGAGATCCATTACCGGCGCCTTCGGATCGAAACCGAACTGGGCCGGCAACCTGATGTCCCATGTGAGCACGACAAGGTGAGCCAGCCGTCCGTCGATCCGTACAACGTACACCTCCCGGCTTCCCACAGCTTTCTCGTCGATCTCGGCAATACCGGACCGATGTTGCGCATTGAAGCGCTCGACACAAATATCGGATGCTCCTTCCAGAGGAGGCGCCGATGCCAGCGTCTCCGCGTCACCTTCGTAAAGAAGAATATCGAACCGCTTGGGGACGAGCGCAGCGGCAACGTCGCGGAGAGTATGCGTCCGGAGGATCTCCAGAAGAAGCGCCAGCCGCCCACGGCGACATCCAATCGTCGCCTGCCCGCCGGCTGATCCGGCGCCGCTCTCCGATTGGCGGTATACCCGCAACAGCCAAAACGTTCCGGCGACGGCCGCCAGATACACGCTACTCAGGACCGATGCTGCCAGGAGAATTGTCCGCATTCGACACGTGTCCTTACAAAACGACGCTGTTTGCAAATAAACTCGCTCCGGCCAGCCTGCCGCCCGGGATGCTTAACAGCTATTGTGTGGCACGTCAATGGCTCTGTCAAGCAATTTTATACTAATTCCATAGACTAACTAGTTTGGCGGTGAGCTAGCACCGCGAGGTTGTGATCGTTTCGTATGCTGCGGCAACGATAGAATACGAGCTGTCAGTTCTCTAGTTCTTCTATAGGGAGATGATCAGTAGGCGCCCGCCTTGGGCGCAGACAGGTTCAACCGCACGGAGACCCATCGCACGATCGAGATGCGATGGTCCGGTCCGAAGCAGATAAAGAAGGCCAGGATGAGGTACATGCCCCCGATCACCGCCGCCGCCGCAATCAGTTCCGGCAGATTGCGTCCCGGCAGCACGAAGCGCTTCAGGAGATCGGCGCACAGCAATACCGGCGCAGCCGTCAGCAGCGGCCGCATGTATATCGAGGCCATATAGCGCAGAAAGCCGACCTTCAGCCATCGGCAAAGCAGCCATGGCAAGAGCAGCCCGCGGTTCAGAATCATCAGGCCGGATACCACCCAGGCGGCTCCCAGAATGCCTTGGCGTGGAATAATCCAGAACAGCAGCAGCGCGTTCAGGATCGCCTCTGCCAATAGTCCGCGTGCATAGCCGCCGTGCTTGCCGAGGCCATACAAAATCGAACCCGAATTGTATTGGCCGGCGATAGCGAAGCCGGTTCCAAGCGCCAGGACCGGCAGCAGCGGAGCGCTGTGCGCCGCAAACTCAGGGCCGATCCAAACCGCGATGATCTCGCGCCCATACACGAGCAGAGCACATGCTATCGGCCCGAAGATAGTCAGGCTATAGCGGTTGGCAAATACGCCCAGGCGCGATATTGCCTCCATTTTGCCTTTAGCCGCCAGTTCCGATGTGTTCGAGATCGTCACCATCGCCAGGCGCATCACCAGGTCGCAGGAGTACTGCATGAGCCGGTTGGGAAGTGTGAAGTAGCCGACGAAGGCAGGCGGCTGGAAATGGCCGATGAGCAGTGGCGCGCTCTGCCCGAGAAACCGATCGGCCACCGTGGCCACGAGCGTATGCACACCGTAGCCGATCAGCTCGCGCATTACCGAAAGCTTCATCAGCAGCGGCGAAAAGCGCCACTCTGCAAACACCCGCCGCACGCCCAGATAGCTGAGAATGTAGCCGAGCACCTGGCTTGCTACAACCATCACTGCCATTGCGATCAGGCCATAGCCCTTCGCCAGCAGAACTACGCAGCCCACAGCCCGGACCGCGTTCGTTGCAATCCAGATCCGGCTTACGATGTCAAACCTCTGAAAACCCTCCAGGCATGCGCCGAACATGTTGAACACGATTCCCAAAGCCCATCCGGCGCCCACAATCGTCACCAGGGCCGAAAACACGCTGCGATTGGCCGGCGCAATCTGAAAGAAACCGACGATCCGCGAGGATGCCAGCATTGTGATGCACAAGAAGGCCAGTCCCGCCATAGCTCCGTAGAACAGCGCCGTGTTGAGGATCTCGTTGATCTTTTCCGGTTCGCCGGTAGCCCGGTATTGCGCGCAGAACTTCAGAGTGGCCGAGCGAAACCCCAGGTCAAGCAGCCAGTAATAATCGATGAGGCTCAACACCAGCATCCAGATGCCGTAGCTATCGTCCCCCAATTTACGGACGATGTAAGGCGACAGGACCGCAATGATGAAGAAGTTGACGGCTACGCCCAGCCAGTTCCAGAGCACATTTCCAAAGAAGCGCTCGCTTCGGCTGGCAGGCTGCTGTTCCGCTACTGTGGCCATCGAGGCTTGCCCGTGAGGTGACACATTCCGTGTTTTGCTTGTTATTATCCCATGCGCTTCGGCGGGGCTAGCGCGCCGCTCGCAGCGAGTGTGGCGCCAGACGCGGGTCGTCGGGATGAATCGGCGGCAGATGCAAGTCAATCGCCTCGCGCACAAACACTTCGAAGCTGTCGGTCGGCTTCCACCCAAGCATGCGCTTGGCGAGCGAGCAGTCCAGCTGCGCGAATACCGCGTTGCATTTCAGGTCGTGATAATTGGGCCATGTTGCGCCCGGCTTCCGCACCAGTTTTTTGATCACCCACTTGAAGATCGCAATCGCCTGCATCTTGACCAGGCTTTGCGGGTAGACACGATAGTTTCGCAGCGAACGCTCAGCCAGCAGCCGAACATATTCCACCGACGACGGCCGCACGTCGCCGGCCAGGTTGAACGCCAGGCCCTCGATATCCGGGGCATCCTTGGCCGCCAGAAAAGCCTGCGCTACATCGTCCACCAATACGAACGGCAATGGATGGCGCCCCTTGCCCCACAAGACGCAGCAGATATCTTCGCGCCAGAAGCCGGCCCCGGCATGCGTGAGTTGACCGCCGCGGCCCACCACAAGGGCGGGCCTCAGGATTACCACGGGCAGCCTCTCCCGCGCGTGTAACTGGAGCAGCAGCCGCTCCGCTTCGATCTTTCCGCGCGAATAAAAATTACGGGATTCAGGTTCGGGATCGGCGCCCGCGCTCTCGTCCAGCCGCCCTTTTCGCGCCAGGTCCAGCGCCGCCGTCGAGCTTGCAAAGATCAGCCTTCGCACGCCATGCTCCTGGCAGGCTCGCGCGACGTGCCCCGTCCCTTCCACAAAATCACGCCGGTATTCCTCCCAGGTCTCTCCGCCGCCCATGGCGAGCTGGTACACCACTGCTGTTCCAGCTACCGCCGCGCGAACGGCGTTTTGGTCGGCTACTTCGCCGCGAAAATACCGCACACCCGGTTCCTGCCGGCCCGCGCCTGCATGGCGGCTCATCACTCGAACCCGGCAGCCGCTCGCGGCCAGCACAGAAACCAGGCGGCTGCCGATAAAACCGGCGCCTCCGATGACAAGCACTTCTTCGCGTTCAGCCATCCCAATTACGCCGACTCTTTCATCAGCAGGCTTGCCCCGGAAACCATCTGCTCGCAGGCATGTACGGTTGCCGCTCCTTCGGCCAACCCTACCGGCGGCCGCCGTCCATCGCGCAGCGCTGCATAAAAGGCCGCGATGCTTGCCACAACCGAATCCGTAAACAGATCATAGGGCGGTTTGAGGCGCAGCGTTCCCGCCAGATAATTCCGAAAATTCCGCAGCCCGTCGCGCAAGAGCGACCACGACACCGCCGCGCACTGCCTCAGGTCGTCATTCGGGGCCAGCAGCGGCGTCTTTTCATGGAAAGCGAGCGCATTCCGGCGCAGGTCGAGCATCGCCACTCCGTCTTGCCCGACCACGTGCACCCGGCTCTCCAGGTAATCCCGCCCTACCGCAAACAACAACTGCGCCGTGCCTCGTTCGCAAAGCATCGATGCCTGCCAGGATTGATAAAACGGCACACCCGAAGCCAGCATTTTTTCACCCGATACCAGGCTGGCCACCGATTCCACTGCCCCCATCAGGGTCTGAATGATCGAAATCGGGTGTGGCGCCATTTCCAGCACGATGTTGCGTGGCTCCTGAAAAATCCAGTGACTCGCAGGAACATTTTTCAGCGGGAGGTTATAACAAACGCTCACATGCTCGAGCCGCCCCAGACGGCGATCCTGAACAGCCTGGATCAGCCGGATCACGCCGGGATGATATGTGAGGTTGTGGTTCACGCCGACCTGACGCTGCGCTCGCTCCGCGGCCGCTCCGATTGCCTCACATTCAGCCGTGCTGATGGCCGCGGGTTTTTCCAAAAAAACATCGCAGCCCGCCTCAAGACATGCGATGGCCGCGCGCGCGTGCGCAGCAGGCGGAACCAGCACGTGCACAACATCGACTTTGCCCGTTTCCAACATCGCCCGCAGCGACTCAAACATTGCCGGAACATCCCACTTGCGCTGGAATGCCGCCGCTCGCGATGCCTGCTGGTCACACACCGCGGCCAGCAGCGCATTGGGAATCGCCTGGACCGCTTTCGCGTGGAAATCGGCGATGCCGCCCGCGCCGAGGATGCCGACGCGCATACGTTCAGCCGCCATGAGCTCCGGTTCCGCCTTGTGTCGCGCCGGCTACTTCCGGATATTCCGCCCGCAGCTTCGCGCGAGTGCCTGGAGGTTGCAGAGAAAACGGTTTTTCAACCAGCAGAAACAGAATAGTCGAGCTGACCAGCGTCGCGCTTAAGCTCACAGGCATCATTGCCCAGAACAGGATCGGGTACGGCTCCGGCGTGATCAGGCGCGACAGGCCCAGTACCACTGCCTGCAGCGTCAAGCTGTGCAGCAGGTAATAGGAATAGCTCATGTTGCCCAGCCACCGGATCGGCGTCCAGCAGAACATCCTTCGCAGCAGTCCGTTGAAGGCAACACAAAAAAGCGTAAAGCCAAACAAGCTCACGCACAGAATCACTACGCGGATGACGCTTCGCATCGGAATAGAGAGTTGGAGCTGTGTAGTAACCACGTAGATCGCCACCATGCCCAGAACGAAAACCAGGACGCTGCAGATTTCTCCAAGCCGGTTCAGTCTCGCTTTGAGGCCTTCCGAACGCACTACGTCATACAGAAGCGCTCCAATTAAAAACAACGCCAGACGCGAATGCCCCACCCATGAGAGCATGCTGGATGCAAGAAATACCGCCGTACAGCCGCTCAAGAAGACCATCCGCGCCAGCCGTGATCGTTCCCTCAGCCCCCAGATGGCTACGAAGATCGGGATCGTGAGATAGAAGAAGAACTCGTAACTGAGCGTCCATGCTACCGACATCATGGGTTCAATCGGAAGAATTCCCGGAAGAAGCGCGGCATTGGCGAGAACGTACAGTACCGCGTTCAGGTGCCCACTCGGGATTTTGGACTTCCACGGGAACAATACAGAAAGGACTACGTAGAGACCCAGTACGCTGAGAAAGGTAGGATAGATTCGCTGCACACGACGCCGCAGAAATCGTCCATACTGGATGCGCCTATCGAGCACAGCACCGTAAATCAGATAGCCGCTGATTACGAAAAACAGATCCACGCCGGAATGACCGGTAACGGAAAGAAACCTGGAGCATGCATACGAGAGCGATTCCCGGTCTACGTAGATCCGGAACAGCGCATGAAAATGAACGAAGAAAACCAGCAGAACCGCCAAGCCCCGCAATCCCTCCATCGAGGCGATCCGTTCCGCTGTGCCGGAAACTTCGTAGATAACGGCTAACCGCTCCCGAAGGGTGCGGTGTCTATGCAGGCGGCCTGTTGTTGGACTCAAAGAAAACCTTCCTCGAAGGTCGGGATTCCGGACCGCATCTCTCGTTCCGGGTCGCCTGAGGAATGCCGGCTCACACGCTAGCTGGTCCGCTATCTGATTCTATTTGATAGGGTTACAAGAGTCAATGAAAATCGGTGCGGAAACGTACTGGAGCGTCCCTTGAGGGACAATGTAGTTTTCATGAAGGACCTCGACATTACGCTGCGCGATCTGTTCCTGCACCATAAGCCGAAATTGCTGGAGATCCTCGCCGGCGCCGCAGCCCGCCAGGTACTCAATGTCTCGCTGCCCAGAACTCAGGAGCGCATGGCGGATTTCGTCGCATTGCTCGAAAATGATCAGATTCTGCATCTCGAGTTTCAAGGCAACAATGCCTCTGCCATGGAATACCGCATGCTCGATTACTACGTGGGGCTGACGCGGCAATACCATCGGCCGGTGCGGCAGATCCTGATCTATGTGGGCGGAGAAAAGCTGCATATGCCGCGAGGCCTGACTCTACCACGGCTGCGCTTTCGCTACGAAGTGGTCGACCTGCGACGGATCGACCCGGAGCCGCTGCTGGCCAGCAGCCAGACGGCCGACCATGTCCTGGCGATCCTCTGCCGCAGCGGCCGCAAGCCGGCGGAACTGGTACGGCGCATTCTGGAGAGATTAGTGCATCTGGAAGGCCGCGAGCGGCAGGATGCGTTATTTCGGCTTCTAGTATTATCGGGGATGAGAGGGTTGTCGGGGCTAGTCCGGAAAGAGAGCCAGCGTATGAGCGTCGTGATTGATCCGATGGAGAACGAAGTGATCCGGGAGTGGATCACTGAAGGGATCGAAAAGGGTCGCGTGCAAGGTCTCGCCGAGGGCCGTGTGGAGGGCCGCGCCGAGGGCCGCGCCGAGGGCCGCGTGGAAGGAATCGAGCAAGGCCGCGCTGAGGGTTTTCGCCGTCTTTTGCAGCGTCAGCTAGAGGCCCGGTTTGGCATGCTGCCGGAGTGGGCGACCCAGCGGCTGGCGTCGGCTGCCGAGGAGCAGTTGCAGGACTGGGCGCTCCGGCTCCTCGATGCCCGCACTCTCGAAGCCGTGCTGGGCGCGCCATAATTACCAATCACTATGGAACCGCTGTGACATGAGTAGCACTGCGGCTGATGATCTGCTTCGCGCTGTTCAGATAAATCGCTCTGTAGTAGAGGATCCGCTGTGGAATCGCCGGAATCTGCATGGTGCACAGCGAGCCTGCCGTGCAGGATGACCCGGTAACCGTTTCGCTCGCAAAACCGAAATCGTTGCCGGGCTGATTGCCCTTCACACAACCCTCCTGCCGCGTAGTGCATGGCGGTATCACATCCGTGAATGCCGCCCCGCGATTCTCTTCATAACCGAACTCCACGATGGCACTCGCCGTGCCTGCCGGGGCTCGCCCCAGTTTCACTCGCACAGGCACAAAGTCAGTCCGATTCACTGAATCGGCAGACGGAAGCGGAGGAAGCTTCGCGACCAGGATCTCAGATCGGAACAGATCGCTCCAATACCAACGCCACATGATTTGCGAGCCATCAGGTACGGTCCGCGCACTCGAGAATACGTCGGTTAGCTTATTGCGCCCCGTCAAGATGCTCAGCTTTCGGAACCGTTGGCCAAATGAATCGTTCGCAGTCAATGTCTGCACCACAGCCTGGCCTTGCGCGGCTGCATTCGTCACACAGATATCCTGTACCAGGTTCTTCCCGGCGCCGTCCACGATCCCAGTGAGCGGGTTGGCAAATAAAAACGCATTGGCTCCCTGGCAGCTTGTGTCAGTTACATACGGACAACTCACATAGACTTCGCCCATCTTCGTGGTTCGTGTCCGCGCTGTATCCTGGCATTCCAGGCTGCCGTTGACTCGCGGAATGCAATAGCTGTACGGAGTGCTATCGTCAATCGTGGAATTCGGGCCGCTCACGTCAACCAGCGGGTGAAGTCCGCACCAGGCCTCCGTAGCCAGCTTCTTCCGGTTGAACGGCCCGAAGTTGTCCGGATCGCTTGTGGTCCACGTAGCTTTATAAACGTTCGATACCCCCAATCGCGTGAAGGCAAAGCTTCCCGAATTGATGAACGGGCGCACATCGAAATACGCCTGCTTTTCGTAATCGCTCGAATCCGTATTGGGATACGTCGGGTGGCTTTGCTTCTGCGTTGGCGACCCTGGCCCGGTGGCGCCGGCAAAGGGCGGGTTGCTGTTTTGCTTCGAAGTAATCGGCGTGGTGAACAGGTCCGGCAGCGAAGCCATTCGAGTGCCGTAGCAGGCCGTCCCGGAAAGCGGGCAGTCGTTCAGCGCCTCGGTATAGAACCCCGGCCGGAATACCTGGTGGGATGCGAAATTGTACTGGTCGATTTCCATATTCTGCCCGAGCGGATCTTCCGTGAAGTGCCAATAAGCCACTCCTCCCAAAATTCCCGGCTTCGTCGGGTGAATCGCCGTGCAGATGAAGAACAGATTTTTGATGCCCGTCCCCAGAATCTGTTTCTTGGTGTTGTTCTCGTAGGTTACGTTCCGCTGGAAGGTCCACTGATTACCGGATTTCGAGATCAACCGCATCACCTCGTTCCAGGGCGTGGTGACGAAGTTACAGCTCGCAGTTTGCGAAACGCAAACCAGGTCGCCGGGATGCGCCAACCCCAGCGCTCCGGGCGCGACATATTGTGTTTCATCGGGCGCCGGGTTCGGGTCGTATGGCTCATAGTTCCATAAATCGCCATCCGGATAGGCCAGCGGCGTCTTTGGATTGATCGTCAAAGTAATGCAGTCGGTCGCGCCATAGGGATTGTCCGGGCAGGCTCCGGTTGTATTCGGAATCGGTGTGTTGGTCGTCACCTGCCACGGCCCGCCTCCCCACGTTGGGCTGGTCGTGACTGCCACGTTCGCTTCGATAATTGCATAGTCCGTATCGCCCCCGGCTAAGATCGCATGTCTCGTGCACCAGCGGCACTTCGGCTCCCCGGCCCATGTGTTCGTCAATGCGAATACTCGCGGCCCATTCGTCTGCCCGGCATGCGTCGGATCGCGATCTCCCGGAGCGAACACTCCCACATACGAAATCGTGTCCTGATTTCCGTGGTGCGCTGCGAAGATGAGATATCCGTTCTGTACGCTCGCCAGGACCACCGACGAAAAGTTCGCCTCATCAAACGCCGGATTGATCGCCTTGGTCTGTTTGATCAAGTCCTGCCCCAGCGACGGCGGATTTAAAATCGTCCATCGCACTCCGTTCGGATAGGTCACCGAATAGGTGCCCCACGAGGCCGCCCCCGTTCCAAGCGATGCGCTACCGCTCCATCCAAGAGCCGGCTGGCTGTGTGAAAAGCAAGGATTGCCTGGACAAGATAGCAGCTCCCCCTGGACAATTAGCTTCTTGCCCGTATCGGAAACCACCAGGCATAAAAACGTCGGCACGGATCTGGTGCTGTCCCAGGTGGGTCCGCACGCCTGCGATGCCGCCCACCGGTCGTCGGTCGCGCCCGTCGTCTTCGGGTTCACCGCCATCCTGCCTAGCGGGACCGCATTTCCTGTCGCCTTCTCGACCCAGTACAGCATCGTGAATCCGCCGTTGCCGATAGGCATCCCGCAATAATATCCGCCGTCTACGGCGATCCGATGGCATACCGTAGTGCCGCCGGTCGAAGGCCAGCCGCCATGCTGCGAGGTGATATACCGCAAGCTTGCGTATTGAATGTTCAGCCCTTCGTCAGGATGCGCCGCATCCGTCGCCTTGCGGCGGATCATAACCACGAAGTTCTGCGCCTGGTAGGCGTTGATGTCACCCGCTGTGAAATTAGCTCGGCTGATACAGCCCAGGTCTTGAAGCGATGCGGATTCACCGCTCTTGACCTGGCTGATCGTGCATTCCGCAAAGCTAGCCGACGGCACCGTGGCCGGAGCGCCCGAAAGGGAAGTTACGGTGTAGCTGGTTGCCGTCGTCGTGAAGTACCGGTTCTCCGACCCCGTCACGCTCCCCACATAGACCCGGTATTGCACGGCTCCCGGCGAAGCCGTCCACGACAGGTTTACCGCAGTATCCGCCGCTCCGGTCGTAAACTTCTTTTCCGTCGCATCGGAGAAGGTCCCGTTCGGATACTCTGCGACGACCTTAAAGTAATACGGCGTATTCGGAGCCAGCGTGCCACCGCTAGCCCCAGAGGTCGTCGGGGCCTCCATGTTCCGCGTCAGCAGAATGCGGCTTCCGCTCTTCCAGTCGTTATGAAAATAAGCATTCTCGTTCTGGTATAGCTTCAGCCCCAGAGTCAGATCCGATCCGTTCACGCTGACCGAACCCGAATAGGTATTGATATAAGGTAAAGATAATTTGGCCGAGCTCAACCATGGATCCGCTCCGAAGGTTCCGCTGGCAGGTAGCGGATTCAGCACTTTAACCGAGTATGCGCCCTGATCAAATGTGACTTCCTTGATCGAAGTCACGCAGCTCGCGCCACCATCCACCGACAGACATACCTCGGCAGTGCGGTAGAGCGAGCTCGCCGAATCGCCGGATCCCGTGAGCGAAAGTTCCAGGCGATCCACCGATGTCCCCACGTCCGGGTAATATGCGGTGCCTGTTCCGATTGCAACCGGATTCGGGCGCAAAACCAGCCATTCGGTCGACCCCGCCGCCCGCGCCGCCGGATCACCGGTGTTGACCGCACCGCAAGGGTTCACCCATGCACCGTCTTCACATGGCCCTGCGTTTGCGTTGTATGCGGCGCCGAAAGTCAGGCTCGCCGGCGATCCCCACATGTCGCCGGGAAAGGAAAGCGCCTTCATCCCCAACCCTGTCACCGGATCGACGATCCGGGTCTGCCGGGAAGCATAATCGAGATCCGGAACTGCGGCTGTCCCCGGATTTGCCGGGTCCGTCGGCGGTGGGTCGCTGTACGTGCTTCCCAGCGGAATATTCATTGTCCGGAACGTATTGGGATTCGCCGGCAAGGCAGGGTACACGGCGCCGCTAGATGGGCATGAGATCCGAAAATAGTAAAGCGTGTCCGCCTCCAGCGCGCGCGAAATATACTTTCCCGTCGCGGCCTTCTTCGCCGCTCCCCGCATTCCCACCACAAAGACCCGGCTTCGTCCTGTCGTAATATTTCCTGGTCGCGCATCCGATGACGCTCCCGGGAACAGCGACGAATCGACATCCGCCTCGAGCGGAACAAAACTTGGGGATCTGCTCACCTGGAGCGTGCACGGCTGCTCGTCCGGCGCTGTATACGTCAGAACAGCATTCGTGGCCGTGACTCCTTGAACCCGCACGTTGTCGATCGCCGCTCCGGCAGTTGCCGCGGCCGTACACACGATTCCCAGTAGATACGCGATTCGTTTCATGCCTGTATCGAAGTTCGTGCCTGCGCTAGGGAGCTCTACGAATGACGAACCGGATTGCCAGAAGCTCCGCCGTCGCGCTCAGATCGTCGGAAGCCTGGGCAGGATCGCGGAATAGCCGGAAGAATAACTCCTTGCCTCCGGCGCAGCCGCTGGCCGTCAATCCCGCCAGCGTCGTCGTGCTGATCTGGTTCGCCGTCGCCCTGTTTGTAGCCGTTACAGTCTGGGCGGTGCTCCACGCGGGGCCGTCCACGATGTCCCCCGCGCCCGCGCATAGCGTCTGCACCTGCCAGACCACGCGCCGGTTGGCGTCTGCGACTGCGCTCCTCCAGGTGATGTCCAGATCAATCGGGGAAACCCAATCGGCCGGCAGCATGAAATGGTCCTGCACGGCTTGTGTAGCGCTATCCGCGAACTGGAGCACACCCAGAATGGTGGCCGGCGAGTTCGCGCCGGTGACACATGCCGCTGCCGGCGCCGCGCTGCCGCTCGGCAGACTGAATGTCGTGCTCGCAGTCACTCCCTGGCACCTTGCGGCGGCGTATTGATGATAGAACGTGCTTCCCGCCGCTGGTGTCCAGGTGTTCGCTGTGCTACACAGATAGAGACTCTGACCCCCCAAAGCGCCCATCTTGAAAAACTGCTCTCCCACGGTGCAGCTAGCCGGCAGCGACGAACCCGTTCTGGCCGGCTTCGTTGAAGCTGCTGCGGAAGCATCCCACGACCCCGTGATGCGCCGGCCGCCATTAATTACGGTCTGGCACAAGCCCCACTGTGGAACCAGCATCAAAAGCAGATATGCGCCGCTCTTCATGTTAGAAGTTCCTCACGATGGTTGCACGGAATGTCGCAATCGCCGGATCTACGCTCGCTCCGGAGAAGTTGCACAGCCGAACCGCCACACTGCCCGCCTCATTCACCCGCATCATTCCGATTAGTCCCGTCTCCAGTCCTGCCGGCCATCCCGCCGCCACCGCATCTCCCGTCGCGGCGCCGGGGACGCTGAATGTCTGCTCGGCCGCACAGCCGCTGTTTGGAATTGCGGGGAAATCCAGCACCGCACTGCCGGTCGTGTATGTCGGCACTGTTGCTGTATCGACTCCCACAACCGTTTGCCCGCTCGTCTCGGAAATCGCAATCCCGGCGCCGCTGTTCAGCACTTTCGCCCCCAGCCATGCCCGCTGGTCGCTTCCCCCGCTGGCTTCCCAGACGCCGCCGAGCGCCGTCCAGGTGAAGACCGGAATCACGTCTGCCGGAAATGCCGTGATCCCGGTCACCGCCGCACACCCCGATGAGCACGTGAGGCTCACGTTGTGCCCCACCGTGATCACGCCCCCAGGCGAAATGTATATGTACGCGATCCCGTCGCCGCTAGTCAGCGTCGCCGTCGCGCCATTCTTGATGCTGTACACCGTGCCCCCGAAGCGCACATTGCACGGAGTCGCGGCCGAGCACCCGGCTCCGATCGTCAGCGTCGTTCCACTGGTCCGGACTACATTCAGATCGCCCAACTGCGCGCTCATTGAGACGTTGTTGGTGGCTACCGCCTGTGGCTGCCAGCTCCCCGCTGCGGCGTTCCAGACCAGCGCCTGCCCGTCGGAAGGGGCGGCCGCTGCTACGGGCCGGTTCTGGATCCGACTCACCGTCGTGTTGCTCGTGCTTCCCGTTACATCTCCCCCCAGGGAAACCGGACCGCCGCCCGCCCCTCCCGCTCCGCCGTTGATCACGCAGTAGCCCGTCTGCGCCGTGCTGAACCGGATCGTCACGTTCCTCGTGACTGCATCGATCGTGACCTGGTCGGTCTCGACTCTCTGCGGCGGAGTCGAATTGTCGTAGCAATCCACCAGCAGGTTTGCGGTTGCAAAACCGTGCGCCGTGCCCGCGACCGCCACCAGCGTCGCCGCTGAGAATGTCGTTACGTAATTCGGTGGGGCTGACGGTGGAAGCGAGGGCATCCACTGTCCCGCCGTTGCGTTCCATTGCAGCACGTTGCCATCAGCCGGCGAGTTTGCCGCAACACCCCGGCCCTGTATTCCCGTTACTGTCACCGCTTCCGGTTTCCCCCTGAGGTCTCCTCCCAGCGCGCGCCACTGGCCATTCGTGCCGTCGGTACTCAGCACTGTATCGGCGTTGCCCGCCATGGCAGGCAGCGCATCTCCTCCCTGAAGCGTCCACGTGTCGGTAGCGGTGCACCCATATTGGTTCTTTCCCGCCGGCGCATCACTTTTGAAGAACGTTTCTCCAACCGCGCAAGCTGTCGGCAGCACTGTGCCCGTCTTTGACGGCCGCGTCGACCGTGCCGTGCTGAAATCCACGTTGCGGGCCTGCATGCGGAGATCGATCTGCGTCTGCGCGAAACCGAAGCCGGCTGCTGCCCAGATCAGCAGCCAGCCTCTTATCGAACGAATGACAATATGACGTTTTTCCGGCAAGCTCCCCTCGCCCGAATTGTATGCCGCAGGCCCGCAGCATCCCGCTGAAATGCCTTACAGATCTGCTTTGCGGCCAACTACTTTGCAACTTTCTTCGAACGGTGACCGTGTCGCTTGCTCCGCATCATTGCGGCGCTATGCAGGTTACGCAACATCCGCAGAATTTGCACTCGCGCGCGCTCGCATCTTCACCCTAGTACTCCTCGCCCGCAAGAAAGCCGCTCGAAATGCTACATTGAATCCTGGAATTTCTGTCTTCTCGAAAGCCCCCGAACGGAATGTCCACTCCCGTACAAACGCCGTTCATCCGTTATGACCCCATGCAGGTCAAAACCGGGACCGTCAGCAGTCTCGGCCTCTATCTGGTCCTGGCACACATATTCATCAATTACAGCCGCCTGCCGGAGTTGATGTACATCTTCATCGGCACCAGCTTTCATATCGCGATGGCGTTCGCGGTTCTGGGCTCGTTCGCCGTTATCCTGACCGCGTCCTTCCGGCGTATCTTCTCTTCCCCGATCACCATCCTGATGCTTGTATTCACCGGATGGATGATGGTCTGCCTGCCGTTCGCGGTATGGAAGGGCGGCACGGTGCTGATGCTTAAAAAATTCTGGCTGCTCTCATTGGTCACCTGCTTCATGATCAGCGCCATGATCGTCACGCTGGAAGACTTCCGGAAAACGGTCTACACCATCGCCGCCGCCACTCTGTTCATCGTGTTCATCGGATTGATATCCGGCAGCACTACGGCGCAGGCCGGCGATGTTGGCCGCTACGGTCTGGAAGAAGGCACGCTCAAAAATTCCAATACCCTGGCTGCCGTTCTCCTGATCGGGATGCCTTTTTGCCTCATCATCGTCTGGAATGAGCGCCGGGGCTTTCGTCGCATTGCCGCCGCGCTCGGCTCCGTGCTGATTGTGCTCACGGTGATCCGTACGGGCTCGCGCGCCGGGCTGATTACCGTCGCTGTGCTGACGGTCATCCTGTTCTTCCACGTTCCCATCAGCAAAAAGGTGCTGATGATCATGGGAATTGTCCTGGCGGGCTTCATCGGCGTCAGCCTCGCGTCGCGTTCTGCGCTCGATCGCTATCGCACTCTGTTCTCTGACGACGATCAATACGTCTCCGAAGCGGAATTATCGGCGTCCAGGTCCGCCGCTGCGCGCAAACGCCTGCTGGTGGAAAGCCTGATTCTCACGGCCCGGCATCCTCTCTTCGGCGTCGGTCCGGGAGATTTCATCACGGCTTCCTACCAGGAGGCGATGAGAACCGGACTAGTGCCGCTGTGGCGCGAGACCCACAACACTTTCACCCAGCTTTCTAGCGAATGCGGCCTGCCCGGCTTTTTGCTCTATACTTCGGCATTGTTTCTCTGCTTTCGCGCCTCAGCATTTTTGCGCAGAGCCACTCGACCTTATCCCGAGCTGCGCAACATTTACAACATGGCGTTCGCGCTCAAGCTGTCTCTGATTGCTTTCACGATTACGGCATTTTTCGCCAGCCACGCCTATTTCGTCTTCTTCCCCATGCTCGCCGGCATCACGGCATCGTTTTTGCGCGCAGCCAAGGTCGAGCTCGCCGTGCTTCAGGCTCAAGCCTGGAAATCGGCCATGCCGATGCCGGCCGCGCGTGCGCGCTCGCGCGCGCCGCTCACCGCCGCTCCGGGCAGAGTCCCCTCCATGTAGCCATGTGCGGCATTGCCGGTTTTGCGACGCTGCAACCGGATACTACGCCCGATTCCATCCTGGGGCGTATGACCGACATCCTGCGCCACCGCGGTCCGGACGCCCACGGCTATTACCGGGACGCCTACGCGGCGCTGGGCCACCGCCGCCTCAGCATCATTGATCTCTCGGCCGGCCGCCAGCCCATGGCGAATGAAGACGGCTCGCTCTGGATCACCTACAACGGCGAGATTTTTAATCATGCTGCGCTACGCCCCGAATTGGAGCGAGCCGGCCACCTGTATCGCACTCACGCAGATACCGAAACCATCCTTCACGCCTACGAGCAATACGGCGCCGGCTGCCTCGCCCGCCTGCGTGGGATGTTCGCATTCGCGATCTGGGACAAAAACTCCCGCACGCTGTTTGCCGCGCGCGACCGGCTGGGCAAAAAGCCCTTCTACTATTACTGGGACGGGCGCCTGTTCGCCTTTGCCTCGGAAATCAAGGCCCTGTTCGAGCACCCGGCCATTTCCCCGGTTTTCGAGGAATCGCTGCTCTCCGAGTATCTGCACTTCGGCTACACCAGCAGCGATCAAACCCTATTCTCCGGCATTCGTAAGCTGATGCCCGGCCATTACCTCCGGCTCACGGCCGCCGGCCTTGCCATCGAGCGTTACTGGGAAATTCCATCGTCCGGCGCTCCCGGCTCGCGCGACGACGAATCCTGGATCCGTGAATGCCGCGAGCGCCTCGAAGAGACCGTGCGGCTGCGTCTCATGAGCGACGTGCCGCTCGGCATGTTCTTGAGCGGCGGCGTTGATTCGAGCGCCATTGCCGCCATCATGAAGCGCCTGACCGATGGCCCCGTCAAAACCTTTGCTGTCGGCTATCGCGAGTCCGCTTTCAGCGAGCTCTCCTATGCCCGCCACGTGGCCGACAGCATCGGCACTCAGCACGAAGAAACCGTCATCGGCATGGAAGATTTCTTCAATGCCCTGCCCCGCCTCATCTGGCACGAGGACGAGCCGATCACCTGGCCTTCGAGTGTTTCGCTGTACTTCGTTTCCAAACTTGCTGCGCGCCACGTCAAAGTAGTCCTCACCGGCGAAGGCAGCGACGAACTGTTCGGCGGCTACGCGCGGTACAACTTTTACCGGATCAACCGCCGTTGGGGACAGATCTACGGACTGCTCCCCGAAACTTTCCGCCGGTTCGTGCGCGGCCGCATCGCCCATACAGACCTGCTCTCCGGCTCCGTGCGCCGCAAGCTTCAGCACTCGTTTCTCGGCCGCGGCGACTCCATCGAAGAACTCTATCTCGACAACTTCTACGGCGCTCTCTCCCGGTCCGAACAACTGCGGCTCCTCACCTCTCCTGCCCTTGTCAGCGGAACCTACGATTCTTTTTTGCGCTACTGGAACGAGCGGCCCTCCTTGACACCGCTCTCGCGCATGCTCTACGCGGATCAAAAAACCTACCTGGTCGAGCTGCTCATGAAGCAGGACCAGATGAGCATGGCCTGCTCGATTGAGAGCCGCGTGCCCTTTCTCGATCACCCGTTTGTCGAATTCGCTGTATCGGTTCCCGATCACCTTAAGATCCGCAACGGGGTCGGCAAATACATTTTGAAGCGCGCCGTCGAAGGTCTTCTGCCGCGCCAGATCATCTACCGCAAGAAGATGGGGTTCCCTACGCCGCTTTCCGCCTGGCTGCGCGATCCGCGCGCCGACGGGCTGCTCACGCTGCTACGCGATCCCGACGGTTTGCTTGCTTCCTATCTCAACCTGACCGAATGGGAAGCGCTTCTCGACCGCCATCGCGCCGGCCTGGAAGATGCCACCGACCGGATCTGGCGCCTGCTGAATCTGCAAATCTGGGGAGATCTCTTCCTCACCGGCCGCCGCGAGCAGTGCTGGGAAGGACTCCTCGCGAATGGGGCGGCCGCTTCCGCCCTATGAAGATTCTCTGGATCAAGGCCGATTTTCTGCACCCCACCACGCGCGGCGGCAAGATCCGCACGCTCGAAATGCTGCGCCGCCTGCACCGCCGGCACGAGGTGCATTACGTGGCATATACCGATCCGGGGGAGCCTGAAGGCGTCCGGCGCAGCTCCGAATATTGCTCGCACGTCTGGCCGGTTCCTCTGCGCGTGCCGCTGCACACCTCACCGCGTTTTCTGATCCAGCTTGCCGCGGGCCTCTGGTCTCCGCTGCCCGTCGCAGTCAGCCGCTACACGTCGCCCCGGATGCGGCGCCAGATCGACGAGCTCCGCGCGCGCGAGCGCTTCGATAGCATAGTCTGCGACTTCCTCGCTCCTGCGCCCAACATTTCGGATCTCGAGGAATGCGTGCTGTTCCAGCACAATGTCGAAACCATGATCTGGCGCCGCCACGTCGAGCACGCGCACGATCCTCTGCGCCGCTGGTATCTCCAGCTCCAGGCAGACCGGATGTTCGCTCTGGAGCAGCGCGTAGTGAACAGCGTGGCCCACGTGGTCGCCGTTTCCCGCCAGGATGCGGAAACCATGCGCGCTTTATTCGGTGTTTCGAGCATTTCGACCGTGGATACCGGCGTCGATATCGATTACTTCCAGCCGGCGCCGGAAACCGCAGCCGCTTCGCCGCGGTGGGACCTGGTTTTTGTCGGCGCCATGGATTGGCTGCCCAATGTCGACGGCATCTCCTATTTCGTGGACCGCGTTCTGCCGCTCATCCGCCGGCGCCGGCCGGAGTGTTCGGTCGCCGTGGTTGGACGCTCGCCGCTGCCGGAAGTTCTTGAGCTCGGGCGCCGCGACCCCCGCCTCACCATCACCGGAACCGTGCCCGACGTCCGTCCTTACTTGTGGAACTCAGCCGTTTCCATCGTTCCCCTGCGCATCGGCGGCGGCACGCGTCTGAAGATCTATGAATCGATGGCTGCGCGTGTACCTGTCGTTTCCACTACCGTAGGCGCCGAGGGGCTTCTCATCCATCCTCCCGAGAACATACGCATTGCCGACGACCCGGACAGCTTTGCCCGGCAATGTCTCGAGCTGCTCGAATCGCCTGAAGACCGCCGCCGTATCGCCGATACCGCCTTCGAGCTGGTATCTTCCCGGTTCTCCTGGGACCACGTCACCAGCGCGTTCGAGCAGATCCTGACGAATCGCGTACGGACCCAGGTATCATGACAGGCCTGCGTCTGGCCTACCTGGCAAGCCGCTACCCCGCTGTCAATCACACTTACATTCTGGGAGAGATTCGCACGCTGCGGTCACTCGGATTCGAGCTCGAAGTCGCTTCGGTCTCGTCACCGGACCGGCCCTTCGATCAGCTCGCCGCGGAAGAGCGCCAGGAGGCATCGCGCACTTTTTACATTAAGAGCGCCGGGCCGCTCCGTGCGTTGCGAGCCCACGCCGCTGCCTTCTTCCGCCGGCCGATCGCCTACTGCGCCGGGCTCGGCTACGCGCTCGGCATCCGCCGCGGTTTGCTCTACTTCATCGAAGCCGTGATGCTCGGCGACTGGATGATCTCGCGCAGCCTCTCTCACGTGCACATACACTTCGCCTCGACGGTCGGGTTGATCGCCACCCGCATATTTCCGATTACGATGTCCAACAGCATTCACGGACCAGCCGAGTTCGACGACCCCATCGGCTTTCGGCTGCAGGAAAAAGTCCGTCGCTCGCTGTTCGTCCGCGCCATCAGCTCGTTCGGCCGAAGCCAGTTGATGCGCGTGAGCGATTACAGCGACTGGGGAAAAATTGAAGTCTCGCGGCTGGGTGTTGATCCCTCGCGCTTTGCGCCTCGGCCCTTTCGGGACAATCCGGCGCCGTTTGAGATCGTCTCTGCTGGCCGTTTGTCTGGGGAGAAGGGACAGCACGTTCTCATTGACGCAATTGCGCGCCTCGCCGCTACAGGCCGCAATGTGCGGCTGCGGCTGGTTGGCGACGGACCGGATCGCAAATCGCTCGCAGCGCACGTCGCCGCGCGTGGCCTCACCGGCCATATCGTTTTCGAGGGCTGGCGCAGCCAGGAAGAGCTGCGGCGGCTCTACTCTGAATCCGACGCCTGCGCTCTCGCCAGTTTTCTCGAAGGCATCCCGCTCGCTCTGATGGAGCCGATGGCGATGGAGATTCCCTGTGTCGCGACCCGCATCACCGGAATTCCCGAGCTGATCCGCGACGGCATCGACGGCCTGCTGGTCACTCCCTCTGATGAGCGTGAGCTTGCTGACGCCCTGGCCCGCTTGATCGACGATCCGGCTCTCCGCCGCCGCCTCGGCCAGTCAGCTCGCTGCCGTATCCTCCAGGATTACGATCTGCAAAAAAACATCACGCAGCTTGCCGCGATCTTCTCCCGTCGCTTGGGGTAACTCGCTCCATCAACCTCCCAATGTCCTGCACGGAGCACAGCGATGGCCGTGAGCAGTCTAAATTTCCACTTCGAGAAAGCTGCTCAGGTCCCGCTGGTCGATCTCGGGCAGCCCGGGCGCCACGTTGTTTAGTTTCCCTTCACGCATCCAGCGCTCCAGTCGGTCCACCAGATCGAACAGGTGATCAAAGGAATCCACAATGAACAGGAGCGGCTGATAATGGTCGATTTCAGCCACCTGGTTGATCACCCATTCGATCTGGATCGGGTAGCGGCCCACTTCGTCCGATTCAATCGCGTGCTGCAATTCACCATAAGAACTGAGAAGTCCGCTGCCATATGCACAGATGCCGCGCCGGCCGCGCATCAGCCCAAACTCGACAGTGAACCAGAAGAAGCGCGACATGGCGCGAATGATGCTGGTGAGACGCCGCGCGCGTTCCGCCTTATCGCGGATGCCGGCTGTGATTTCGACCGCCGTGTATGCGCAATCGCCGAAACGCACCAACGTATCGGCAAATGCTTTCTCCGTGTGCATCGGCACGTGGCCCGCGACGTCGTGGAAGATGTCCGGCTCGGGTAGATAGTCCAGTTGATCGGCGGATCGTATGGTGATCGTAGTGGGAAACTCGCGGCGCCGGAGGCAGTCGAAGAAAAGAAATGCCGGCACATAGCCGCTCACGGCTTTGGCCTGAAATCCAGTCAGCGGCTGGAGGATGCGATTGATCTCGGCGAGCCGCGGAATGCGGTCCGCTGGGAGTTGCAGAGTCTCGATTCCCTTCAGAAAGTGATCGTTGGCGTAACGTTCCCAGCGTGGGCGAATGCGCTCATAAAGACGACGCCACGAATCGTGGTTGGTTTCGGAGTACAGATCATAAATCTGTTCGATGTACAGTTCACCGCGCGAGCGGGCTTCCTCTACGAATGGGGCATGCCCGGTGGTCAGACCGTGCTTCAAGGTCTCGCTGTTTAGAGTGGTTTGAGGCATTGTCCTCTACCTCCCTTCAACCCTGGCCCATTGTTAGCACGAATTGCGTAAAAAGACAACCACTGACAAGAGGTGCTATAAAACAAATCGCGGCTCGCCGGCCTTTTTACTCCTGTTTTTGCGATACCTTGAGAGACTCGGGGGGTATCTCGAATGAAGCGCCGTTGTCATGCTCTCGCAGTCTTTACGCCGCTCCTGCTCGCGCTGTATACAGCCTCGATCGCTTCAGCCATTACTACGGCCGGCAATCCGGATGATTATCTGGTTACGCCGGGCACCGGTTTCGATGGGGTCGTTGGCCTGAGCATTTCCCGCACCGATGGTCTCTTCGGTTGCTCCGGAGCTCTGCTCAGCTCGGGAAATTTCATCCTGACAGCCGCGCACTGCATCTCGGATTTCAGCGGCAACGTAAACGTCACATCGAGTTCCGCGTTTTTCACTCTGGCCGGAGGGACGCAAGTCGTATCCGGCGCCGGTTATATCGTGCACCCGCGATGGGACGGCAGCTTGGCGAACGGATTCGACATCGGGCTGATCCGGCTTGGAAGACCCGCTCCAGCCGCTGCGGACCGCTATACCATCTACCGCGCTTCGAACGAGCTCGGGCGGACGCCTACGATCGTGGGTTATGGGTTCTCCGGCACCGGCGCCACCGGATACGATGCCGCCGCTTTTCCGGAAGGCACACCGCGCAAAGGAATGAACCGCTACGACGAGAACGGCAGCGCGTTCGGCTTGCCAAATCAGCAGGGTTTGCTGCTCTACGATTTTGATGATGGCACCGCGATCCACGACGGCTTCGGCTTTCTCGGCCTCACGCGCGACCGCGGCCTGGGGCTGAAAGAGGTGCTGGCCGCTCCTGCCGATTCCGGAGGCCCAAGTTTTCTGAACGGCGCGATTGCGGGCGTACACTCATTCGGAGCCTGGGACGGATCTCCTCCCGATAACGACGGCATCGTGCTGAACGCCAGCTTCGGTGAATTTGCCGCCGATACGCGCGTCTCCGCATACGCGAATTTTATCGACCGCGTCACGGCCGTTCCTGAGCCCAGCTCAGTCGCCCTCGCAGCGATGGGAACTGCTCTTCTGCTGGCATACGCGCGCTTCCGGAGATAATATTCATGAAGCTCTCGTGCTTCACCCGGAAATCACACAACAAAACGGCCGCGCGCCCGGTGGGACGGGTCGCGCGGCCGTGTCCTGCGCAGTTGTTTTTCGTTTCGGTTACGGGCAGCTCAAGCCTTGCGCAAACAGCCGCAATTGGTTGAAGTTGTAATCCTGAAATTGCGGGCTGTTCATCGCCGAAGCATGGTTGGGCGAAATCCATTTGTAAGAGTTCACGCCATTGACGTAGTTCACCGCGCCGGATAAACCGGGATAAAAGCTCGTGATCCACGGGCCGCCGCTGCTGCCGCCGGTCATGTCGTTGCCCACTTCCACCGTGTCAGGCATCCCTAGCACGTTCAAAGCGCCGGTAGCGGACTGACTCTCTACCATCACGTTCCCCGTGAACGGAGCCGCCTGCGGATATCCGAACTCGTTCCATTGCCGCTTGGAAAAATCTCCGCCGTACAGATAACCCAGGTAGCCGGTATAGCGTTCGATCGGGCTGCCGCCCAGGCTGCCATTGCAACCCCTCAGATCGTTGTCGAAGAGCTGCACGAAACCAATGTCGTACCGGTAATTGGGCGCATTGGAAACCCAGGTTGCCAGCCGGCGGGCCACCCAGCCGCCGCCCAGGTTGGCGTTGGATCCGAAATAGTAGCCCGGATAAAACACGACATTCGTGGCAAACTGGCCGCCGCTAGGATCGACATAGTTGAAAACGCAGTGCCGCGCAGTAACCAGCAAATGCGGCCGGATCACCGAAGCGCTGCACACGTAATTGGTGCCATTCAGCGTGAAGAACAGCTTGCCGATCGCCGTATACGGATACTTGCGCAGCACACCGCCCTGGCGATACAAATCGGGCAGCACGTTGAATCGGGTAAACGGGTACGGAAAGGTAAATCCGGTCGGCCCGATGATAAGCTCGGGGCTGGCTATGGCGCTGTTTGCTCCTGCGTCCTCGGCGACCGAAGCCTGCAGGCCTTGCATTTCAAACGGAATCGCAGCCTGGTTAGCGCCGTTCGGGCTTACTGCCGGCGCCGCTCCAGCCCCGGAAACGACCGCCTTGTTCACCGAGAGCGGAGCCATATCGAAATTTCTAAACGTGTTGGGATCGAGCGTGACATCGCGCGGAACGGCCGCTTGCCGTCTCTGCGGGGTCCAATAAGAGAGAATGTTCAACTGAGTTCCGGCGTCGGCCTGGATCGGGACGGAACTCCCAAGCCTGGGAGCATTTTGCGCAACCAGATTGAACTGCGTGGCGCTGAGAAGCAGCGAACTTGCTAAAAACAATCGTCTGGATACGTTCACGGATCAGCCTCCTTTTTCTCCGCTCCCATTAGTGCAGTGCCCAGGGGATTCGTTACATGTATGAAGTCTCGAGCGCAGGCTGCTCCATCGCGCTTGAAGCCTGCTCGGCATTCTGGCGAATGAAGGTCTTGCGAAAACGGGATTTCGCTCGGTGTAGCAGAACCGGCAAATAGGTTGGTTTGACTCCCAGCCTCTCGCAGATTTCCGGCCGCTTGTACTCTTCGGCCAGCGCCATTACCAATACCTTCCGATCCAGCTCGGACAGCTCGCCGAGCGCCCGCCATACCTGCGCTCGAACTTCCTGCTTGAGGGTATGGGTTTCCGGATCGACACCCTTGTCGGCCAGGGTCTCGTCGTTTTCGCTGAAGCGGCTTCCCGCTCGCAAATACTCGCGGCGCACGTTCTTGCACACCGAAACCACAAATGCGCCGAAGCGCTCCGGCATACGTAGCCCGTCAGGATGGTTGAGGATCGACAGCACTCTCGCAAACGTCTCCTGACGGATATCGTCGATCGCCTCCGGCATGGTCGCCTCTCTGCGCAGCGTGGAGGAGAGCACCAGATTGAAATACCTGTAGAAGTGTTCCTTAACCTCGGAGCAGCCATTGCGCAGGGCATCGATATAGCCGGCATCGAAGTGGTGCGATTTGATCTCGTGGGTGTGAGTCATGCAGTCCTTTCTTCGCTCACGGAGAAAGGCAACTGGCAAACCAGGTTTACCGGTTCTGCATATCTGAAGTTAACCAGCAGAGAAGTCGCTACTTATGCGGGATGAGCCGGAGCTGCCGGCCCTCTCGGGCCGAATCTGTTTTGATAGTCGCTATCAGAATTGATAGTCGCGGCTCGAGGCCGCCGCGCAATCACGGCAGGCGCCGGATCGCATCAACCTGAATCGTGGTGTCTTGCATGCAGTGCGAGGCCTGTGCCAGGGCGCCTGTAATCTCCACACGATCGCCTGTGCGAAAGCCCTGGAGGTTGCCGGTAAGGGTATAGAGCTTGCCGTCGGTACTTTGAAACCGCTGGCATTCCACGCCGCCCGCGACAAGCTCTCCGGTGAGCCGCAGCTTGCCGGGAGCGGCGTCGCCCGGCCCTGTAGCCCCAGCCGATGGTGCGAGCAACCCCAAGCGCGAAGCCTCGCGCGCCATGCCGCAAAGCTTCAGCGCCTCTTCGAGTGCCTGCAGCTTTTGTTTCTGACTCTCCGTCAGCACCGCCAGGGCCTGCTGCCGGTACGGCTCGGCCGCGCGCTCGCGATCATTGCGAAGCTGCTGCAATTGCGCCAACTGCGAATCATTCAAGCCCAGATAGCCGGCCAGATCGCCGGAACCGGTCGCGCCCGGCGACTGGCCGAACAGCGCCGCCGCCCACAAGCAAGCCAGAATGCGGATCGATTTCATATAACCCGCGCCTCCTTTGCCTAGAATACGATCTTGGCCGCGAGTTCCATTTGCCGATTCAGGTTCGCCTGGTTAAATACCTTGCCGAAATCGGCCTGCCCGAAGGTAGTGTTCGGCGCGGAAAACACCGGATGATTCAGCAAATTGAATGTCGAGGCGCGGAACTCCAGCCGCGCTCTCTCGGTGAACCGGAAATTCTTCGACAACGTCAGGTTTACATTATTCATTCCCGGTGAGCGCACCGTCCCGATGTACGGGCTGACGTTGCCGTAGGTGAAATCGGCAGGCTGCGAAAATGCGCTGGTATTGAAATAGTTCGCCAGGCGATCGACGATCGGACCGCTCACTCCGGCCGCCGGATCTCCTATAGCGTTGGGACGGCAGCTATTGGAACCGGCCGCGCATCGGGCGAGGCCAAAGCTCACCGGAAAACCGGATTGGAAGGTCTGAAAAGTTGAGAGCACCCAGCCGCCAACCAGCAGATCGAGAGCGCGCGGGATATTGCCGCCGAAATAGCGATTCTGGCCAAACGGCAATTCCCAGGCCGCCGACACGGTGAGGCGCTGCGGAATATCCAACTGGTTCAGTGCGCGCTCCGCCCGCCGGTTGTAGGCATTGTCGGCGTTGCTCATATCGCCGATGTTCTTCGCGATTGTATAGGAGACCAGCGCTGTCAAGCCATGCGACAGACGCTTTTCAACCTGAAGCTGAAACGAGTGATACACCAGGTTCAGAATGCCCGGCGCGATGCGTGTGACATCGGTGAATTGCGGGTACGGCCTCAGCAGTTGCGATTGCTGCACAGTCCTGCCAGCCAGGCTGCCCGAAGTAATAATGCCGTAGAACGGATTCGGTACCGGCCTGAGAAGGTCCGCGCCCATCGAAAGATACCGCGGATCCAACTGATTGACGTTCGCATTGATCGAGGTAAAAAAGTCGTTGGGCGGCGCCGCGACATGCACCGAGCGGCTGCCTACATACGCTACCTGCACCAGGGTTCGCGAAGCCACCTCGCGCTGAATATCGAAATGCCAGTTGTGATATGTCGGGGTGCGGTCCGAAGGATCGACGAAAGAAACGTTCTGGCCGATTAATGTCGCCAGCCCTCGGGAATTTCCAATAACGGGCAGCAGACCATTCGGAAACGGATTGCGCAGCAGGTCCTTGGGCGTGATGCCATCCTGGCTGCTCACCACGGTGGTCGTGTTGCCGTAGCCGGTGGGGAATACCGAGCCGACCACAGGAATGTAGCTTAGCGCGTAACCCGCGCGCAGTACCGTCTTCGCATTTACGCTATATGCCAGCCCTACTCGCGGGGCGAAATTGTTGCGGTCCGGGTTGTAGATTCCGCGCGGATTGCCATTTACGCCCGCGTACAGAAGCCCGCCTCTCAGGTTCAGTCCCGGGACTTCGAGCGGGCTCGGAGTCTGGTAGGCAAATCCGCGCGTTGTACGGTTATAGCGCTCGGTGCGCGGCATTTCGTATTCATAACGCAGTCCGAGGTTCAGCGTCAGCTTCGGCAACACACGGTAATCATCCTGGAAATAGAAGGCGTAGTACAGGTTCTGAATCGAAACGCCGTTGACGTAGTCAATCGAGCCCGTCCCGTAGCCAAGCAGGAACGATGCCATCGAAAAGCCCGAGCTTGAAACAGGAGTATCGGCGCGCGGTCCGCCGGTTTGCCCCTGATTAAACGAGAAGCTGCCCATCGGATTATTGTTGGTGAGATAGTTGCCCCGCGAGAGGCGGCCTTCACCGCCGGTCTTGAACAGATGCTTGCCGCGTTGCAGCGACACGCTGGATTGCAGCGAGTAGGTGTAGCCGGGCTGTTCCTTGTAGCCGACTCCGGCAAGACCCTGGAAGCCGCTGACCGTGATACCTGGAAACGCGGGGAACTGTATTGCATTCACATAGGCCGCCGGAAATCCGAGCGAAGCCAGGTCGAAGCCATACGAATACGGACGCTGCTGTTCTTTACCGTAGGCATATCCGATACGAGTATCGAGTGTTGTGCGCGGGCTGATCAGGTACGTGTCATTGATGGCCACACCAAAGTTCGGCCGGTGGACTACATTGCGGCCGGTGGTGGCCAGACCATCGAACGCGTAATTGAAATTGAAAAAGGCATCGCCGGAATTCAGACGCGCGAAGGTCTGGTGCTTGGGCGTAAGCTGGTGGTCCAGCTTCAGGATCCAGACATCGCGCGTCTGCGGCCATTTGCTGCCTTGCACGAAGTTCTGGACCCACGGCGTTGCCGGGTTGACGTTCGGCTTGTTCGGGGCGGGCCAGTAGTTCATGATGTTGCGCGCTACCGGGTCCTGCAAAGAAGTGGGAATGATGTTACCGGGGAATGGATCCCGTACCGGAGCTCCATCGACCGTGTGAACCGAGAAGGGATTGTAGATGGGCGCGGTTACCTCGGAAAAATCGCCCTGCCGCATTCTGGCCGTAGGCACGCTGGCCGTGGTGCTCTGCCCGTTGCCCTCGCGCGATCCTTCATAGCTGAAGAAGAAAAACGTCCGGTCCTTTCCGCTATACAGCTTGGGAAGAAAAACCGGGCCGCCAACGGTAAACCCGAAGTTGTTCGCATTGTATGGCGTCAGCTTCTGGCCCTGCCCGCGCGGAAAGAACAGGTTCGCGTCCAGCGCCGAATTGCGGAAATACTCGTACACGGAGCCGTGCAGGTCATTGGTGCCTGACCGGATCACGATGTTTGTGAAGGCTCCGCCCGAGCGCCCATACTCAGCGGGCAGTGTTCCCATCTGGATCTTGAATTCGGCAACCGCTTCCGTCGCCGGCACCCACGGCGAGAGATTCATGCCGCGGCCTACGTTTACGGTATTTGCGACGCCATCGACCGCGACATCACCAGAAGCCGCCGGCGAGCCATTCGCGGTGAACAGCACATTGGTGCCGGTATCGCTCGGCCGCACGTCTTCCCAATACCGGTTCCCTACGACTCCCGGGGCCAGATTGTACATATACAGGCTGCTGTGGCCTTTCAGTGGCAGCGTGTCTACGATCTGCCGGTTGACCACCGATCCCAACGACGACGACTCGGCCTGCACGACCGCTACATCGCCCACCACCGAAACGGTCTCCGCGCTCTGTCCCAGCGGCATCTCTATATCCAGCCTGAGATTGTCGTTCAAGCTGAGCTGCACGCCGTTGCGCACCGTCGTTTTGAAGCCTGCGGCCTGCACCGTGACGGTATAATTACCAGGCATCACGAACGGAAACAGATAATGACCGGCCTCATCGGCTTTGGTGTCCCGTTCGATTCCCGTGTCCTGATTTTTCAGGAGAACCGACGCATTGGGCACTGCGGCATGCGACGGGTCCGTAATCGTTCCTTGCAGCGTGGCGCGGAACTCCTGTCCCGTTATGGAGAGTGTAAACAGGACGCTCAGCGCTCCAACCTTCGTGAAAGCCAAGCCTGCCTCCTTGTGGTCGGAGTATACGTATCACACTAGTTGCTGGAAAACAACTTTTGGGCGGCCTGCTTTATAGGTCGTGGCGCGCAAGGCCGGCTACGATCTGCGCAGCCATTGAGAATCTCTTCGAGGGGATAGGGAAACTCGGCGGGGAAACACTCGCGGCCGAGGTCGGTTTCATCCAATCGCGCGGGCCGCTTCTGCCTCTACGACTCGGACAGGCGGAGAGCGGCACCCATGACTACAAGCGGCACGGGACCACATCCCTGTTGCAGCGTTGGAACTGAAGATCGCGTTGCTATACTATCCCTGTTCGAAGTGACGAGCTTTTGTTGACGTGCCATGGCTGCTGCGTATCCCGTCTTTCGGGACGCGCCCGTTGAACTCGCAAGAGCGCGATCTGCTCATCCGAATCTTCGGCGACTCCATCAACCTCGATCCTGTTCGGGTCGCTTACATCCGCCTTATATCTGCCGGCACGGCCGCCTACACCATGGGCAATACGATCCTGATCCCAGTCGGCACCAGCACCGATACTTCGACACTTGTGCATGAGATGACTCACGTGTGGCCGTACCAGACAATGGGAACGCGGTATATCTCCGATTCTGCCCTGCATCAGGCTGTCCAAGGGTCCCATGCCTACGACGTGGATCTCGTCGCAGGGCAGTCCTTCTACTCCTATGCCGCAGAGCCCGCCCGCTGGCTCCCAGCGAAATTGAGCGCATCTCCAAAGTTGCAACACTGCCATCCTACGCATCATTCACTTCGTGGGCAGCGCGATGGCCGGATTCGAGCGCGCCCTGCATCCAGCCGAACCACGGCGAAGTGTGCTCGCCCGCGAAGAAGACGCGGCCCTCGCGGCGCGCGATGTGCGGAAGCAGCGTCGACATCTGATCCCGCTTGAACCAGGCGAACGCACCCAGCACCAGCGGATCGGCATCCCACGCCACGGATACCGCTTTGTCGTATTTTGCGCCCGGAAACACTTTGTCGAGATTTTTGATAGCAACGCGCGCACGCTCGGGTTCGGAAAGTGACGCTAACCACCGCGCGCGCGCGCCAGAGGTGTAGCATTCGAGGATCGCGCGCTCGCCGGGCTGGCCTTCGGTGCAGTCCCACACCGTTCCGATTGGAAGATCGGTGGCCACAAAGCCGGAAAGCCCTTCCGCGATCCAAGGGCGCGATTGAGATTGCACATAGACTCGGGTCACCGAATTGTATCTTAACTCGCGGATGGCTCTCTGCTTGCCAGGACTGAACGCGGGTGACACATTCACCGATCGCAGCAGGGGGAACGGAATCGCGCAAACCAGGTAATCCGCGGAGATCTGGCTGTGGCGGCCCGACTCGTTCACCGTCACGCTCACCTGTTTGTCGTCCTGTTCGATGCGCACCACCGTGGTCCGGTAATGGACGAGGGCGCCCAGACTGCGGGCCAAGGCCTGCGGAAGCTGATCATTGCCTCCACGGATGCGGAACGACGCACCTTTACGGGCGATGGCTTCGTCACGTAGCAGGCAGAGCGCCGAGTCGGGAGCCGTCCCGTTGTCCCACGAATCGCTGTAATGGAGCTCAAGTAAGGCGATCTCGTCGGGGGAAGCGCCCCGTCGTTGGAGCAGTTCGGCCATCGAGATCCGGTCGAATTTCCGCAGCAACTCGGCAGGCGGCCAACCCGGCGTAAGGGCATCGCCGATCTCCTTTACCGCCGGCTCAATGTACTTACGGGAAAGCTCGGAGCTCAACCTGGAGCGCTGGCCGGACCGGAAAATTAGCGACGCCAGTTTTCCATAATTCCAGGCAGGCATCGTCGCCAAACCGAATGCCTGAACATAGTGATGAACGAAACTGTGGGTTTGTCCGAACGTCTCAGCGCCAGCCTCGGCGTACTGACCGTCGGCGAAACCATTCCGCAGTGTCAGCACACGGCCACCGGGCCGGTCGCGTGCCTCGAACACCGTGACTTCGTGGCCGGCCTGAACGAGTTCGTAGGCCGCCGCAAGTCCCGCGAGGCCGCCGCCCGCGACGAGGATTCTCCTCGGAGGGCGGCCCGGCGCAAGCTGTTTCGGTGCTTGTGCTCGCAGAACCGCACGCGATCCCGCGGAAATAAGTACGGCTTTAAGAAGATCGCGCCGGGTGGGATACCCCACCTTCACGATTGAACAGAAGGATTCACCACGACGGCATAGCCGCGGCGGCCCAGCCGAAATTTCTGTTTTGGCTCCGACGGCCTCAGGCAAATATACCGGGATTTCCATTTGGCCCGGATACGGCCTACGTCCAACGTTAGTGTGTTTCATGACGCGCCGTTTCTACGTATTGTGCACCTATTCGCCGGTACTTCTTGCGCCGTTCTCGCGGTCGGGTTTTGATCCTAATCATCCAACCCTCACCCTCGCTCAGCGAACGTACTACGTGTGGGTGTCAGGAAGCGCTGGCCGTGGCATTCCGCAAACTCGGCCGCGCCTCGTCTCGCGACAGAAACACCGCTTTGAGCGTCCTCAGGATGATGTAGATATCCAGGAATATCGAAATGTTTTTAATGTAATAGAGATCGTACTCTAGACCCGCCATGGTGTCCCGGACAGAGTCGAGATACTGACCATGAATCTGGCTCCAGCCCATCATTCCCGGCTTCACCGAGTGTCTCTGCGCGTAATACGGCAGCACAGAGCTCAGCACCTGCGCGAATTCGGGCCGCTCAGGGCGGGGGCCCACCAGCGCCATCTCGCCGCGCACTACATTCAGCAGTTGCGGCAGCGCGTACAAATGCCAGCGCTCGAGCCATCGGCCCACCGCTGTGCGCGTTCCATCGGCCCGTGACACGCGGAATCGTAACAGCGTGAACGGAATTCCGTTGAATCCGACGCGTTGCTGCGGGGCCATGACCGGTCCGCAGGAAGAAAGTTTGATTGCCGCTGCGATCAGTAACATCATCGGAGCTGCCAGAACCAGGCCCGCCAGCCCGATCAGGTTTGTGTAAATCGACTGTAGTGCCAAGCTGCCCGGCCGGACAGAAAGCACATTGGAAAAGATCAGCTCTGAAGGCCGCAGCTCGCTGAGGCAGAAACGGCCGCACAGAGCTTCATATAATCCGCCGGCGCTTTCGATTCCGACGCCCGTCAGCCGCAGCTCAAGCAGCGCGTCAACCGGCAACCCCTCGCGCCAGTCTGTTACTCCAATCACGATCCGTTGCGGTTTCGTCTGAGCCACAATCTGCAACAGGCAGCGCGCAGGCCCCAGCACCGGAAAACCTTCCAGCAGACTCCCCGCCGGCCGGTTGTCGTCAACATAGCCCACTACAGAAATACCCAGATCTGTGCGTTCGCTGATCATCCTGACGATCTGCTCGACGGCGGTGTTGGTCCCCAGAAACAGAATTCGCTCAGTCCCAAATCCTTCCCACAACACGGAGCTATAGATCAGCCGCCACACCACCAGCATGCACAGGCTGAGAGCCGCGCCTCCAATCATCATTAGCGAGGGCAGGACCAGCATACGGTTCAGATACGCCAGCAGACCCTGGAGCAGAAAGGCGATGCCCATCACCCTGCACAGCTTCTGAATCAGCGCAAAGCGCGACCGAACGCGCATTTGGGTGTACAGATCCTGAAAATAGAGCCCTAGCTGAATGGCGAGCACCACGATTGCCAGGCGCAGAAGACCCTGTTCATATAACAGGAACAGGGTTAAATCGAAGCCTTCGATGAGAATGCTGCCGGCCAGCAGGAAGCACGTGCTGATCAGAAGGAACTCGGAGGTAAATAAGACCACCGAGCGGGCTGCGAGAAAAACGCGGAAAAACCGGATCATGGCATGCGACGCCTGAGTGTTTACGCCGTTAGGGGAGCCGGGTCCGCCGCTGTTTCACTCTGCGCCACAGCCGCAAATGGCAGCAATGCCTGAGTGGCCTTCCTACGCAAAAGCCACTTGGCAAATGGCGGTACTTCAGTGCGCGCCAGGTCCTGAAGCATCAATTGTTTGATCTCCTCCTCCTGGGTCTCCGGCCGCATTTTCTCCAGTCTTCCTTCGCGCTGGAGCTGCTCCATTTTTTCTTTCCGGAGGGCCTGCCGCGCGGTGTCTCCCAATTCCTCAAAACACGCCAACGCCATCTGCTGCTGATACTGCTCGTATTCGAGAATCAGGCTCCGCTCCTCGGCTTCCTGCTGCTGCCGCAGCAGAGCGCGCTCCCGCTGACGGTACCGCGCCTTGGCGCTTTTTTCCGCATCTTCACTGACCAGCCGCCGCCGCATCGCCGGATCTTTCAGAATCTTCACCAGCAGCCCCGCGGAGTTCTTCAAATTTTGTCCCGTCTTCCTCTTTTGCCGGCAGACTTCGAGGGCAATTTCACACCAGTCCAGCAGTTCCCGGCCCTCACCTGTGGACGCGTTCAATTCCAGCGCTCTTCCGATGAGGCTCGCCGTGACATGTGGAAGTACGTCTTCATCCTTGAATGCATGCATCAACTGGCCAGCTCGTTCCAGGGCAGCAAATTCCTCGAACGTCTGCGCCGCGCTACAAAATGCTGCCGCGCTCTTCGAAGGCATCCCGGCGCTTTCCAGCATCTTCTGGCACTGCGATCGCCGGAACTCCGGCGACGGAGCCGCGGTCTGTTCGAGCAGGCCCTTACGCTCGGGCACATACGCCGGATGCCGCCGCAGCGCGATCCTCCATTCCTCCGCTGAGACCACGTGGTACGACCCTAGCACCTTGATCCGCACGAGTTGATCGAATGCCGGTTCCAGTGTTTGCAGCAGCCGTGAAAAATATTTTGGCGGGTTCAGGATTCCAACATGCTCTGTCGCCAGCTTCCGCGCGTCGATAACAATCAGATCCGTTTTCTCAAACGCCACAGCAAAGAAGCGGTACAAGTGTTTGGCTGTGATGCCGTCCAGCTCCATATAGCGGCTGGCATCCAGTACACGGAAGAAGCCGCTGTCCATAGACTGGATTACTTTATCCGTCCACGTCACCGTTCCAGTGCAGCGTCCCGTCTGGCGGTCGAGTGAGAAACTTGCCTCCTGAAACACATTGGCCCACTTCACCTGTTCGTGCTGGTCCGTCGCGGTGAGCGCGCGAAATCGTAATGGGATGAAACGGTCCATGGCCATCTTCAAGCGCTGGTAGAACCGGCCATGAACAGCACTGATGTTCAGGATGCGCGCAATCTCGCGGCCTGTGAACGAGATCGTCTTAGCGAAATTATTCCGAAACGTCAGCACTCCGAGCGCTACGAATACGTCCAGATCCTGCTCGGTTGGGAGGCCTAGTTCATTGTTCCCTTGAACCTGCCAGACTACCTTCACGTCAGTCCCATCCGGAAGAACCTTCGTGCCTTTGATCTCGATCTTGGCGATCCTCTTCCCTACCCTGCGTTCGAGAACGGCGAACGGTATCGCGGCGAGGTTCTCCTCCTCAACCGACAGATTGAGCACCCCGGGACGGCTGCTCTGGTTACGTGCACTCGATGCTTGCGGCATGCTTCGCATTTCTGTTTGTAGCACCCGCGTTGTACCCTTTCCACTTCTTTACGATCAAGCTCACAACGCGTAGCGCAAGAGTTCTGAAATCCATTGACCCAGGTATCACCATGGTTTTCCATAAACCAAATACCATTCCATATCTAGTACTCGTGCGTGGAAATACAGACGGCAAGTGACTCCGTTCGTGTGGTTTGTAATTTCAGGCGGCGTGAGCTTGATCGTAAGCGGCCATGTGTTTCACCGTAAGCGCCATGAGCTTGATCGTAAATGCCCGGAAGTCGATGAAAACAGGCAGGGGTCCGGCGTGAGCTTAATCGTAAGGCCGCAAAATACTGAAATTATGTAGGTTGCAAATCAATGACGGCGGCGTACACAGGAGGATTTACGCTCAAGCACATGCTGGAGGCCCCTGGCTTCCGTTCAAACTCATGCCCGAAGAATCATTTTTCCGGTCAGGTACACGATGGCTCCAGCCGAGTTCGTGTGTTTGATCGTAAATCTGCTGCGGCAGCGGCGTGTAAGTCAGTGAATTGCCGCTACTGAGCAGGTGCAGCGAGGATCGGCTCAGCAACTGGTACGAGCCATGAGCCCGATCGTAAAACAACGCTATTGCACGTATCCGAGCGAGCGGAGCCGATCCATGGTCCGTTTATCGAGCTTGGTCCGGGATGCCAGAGTGCGAGTGTTGTGAACCCAATTTTCCAAACCGGTGCGCAGAGTCTGCGTGAGCGGGTCGGCCGGGTTGAACAAGTTGTGCTGTTCAGCGGGATCCTTGGAGAGGTCATATAATTCGCGCTTGCCGACAGACGAGGAGATGAACTTTATCGGCCCCGAGTACAGAGCGCGCTCGACACGATCAAACCGCTTCGGGACCCAGGTGGCGAACAAGCTCGAGCTGTAGGACTCGCTGATCACCTGGCGAGCAGCCGTCCCGTTGATGCCCCGTAGCGAGCGGCCTTGCGTAGGCTTCGGCATCGGATAGCCGAGCACATCGAGAATCGTGGGCATCAAATCCACGTGACTTACGGTCGTGTCCACGGTCTCTGCTTGCGTTTGGCGAGGGTAATGAATGATCAGCGGCACATGCACCTGGTCCTGGTAGACCGATACTGTGTGCTCCATCATTCCGCGATCGCCAAACGACTCTCCGTGATCGCCTACGACAACCACCATGGTGTTGTCATATAAGCCCAGCTGCTGCAGACGGGCAATAATGTTGGCAAATTCAGAGTCCAGGTACGCTATGGCGCCGTCGTATTGCGATTCCAGGTGAGCGCGCTCCTGAGGAATGATGCCGCGCTTCTGCTTGATGACATCAAGCTCCACGTTAGTTACAGCGTCGAAATCGAGCAAGCGGTTCTTTCCTGGAAATAGCGTGTCAAAGGGCGGCGGCGGAATGTACGGGAGGTGCGCGTCCATGTAATTGACGAAGAGAAAGAACGGCGCCGTCTCCCGTTTCAGTTGCTCCAACAGCGGGAGGACCTCCTGGTTGATTTCCGCAGCCGTCAGAGTCCGGGTATCGAAGTCATAAGTCGACAGGAACAGATTGAGAACCCTGCGCACTCCTTCCCTCAGAATGTAACGGCGATTGTTGTTGAACAACATCACAGGCATTTTGGAATCGAAGAGGCGGAAGCCCTGCGCCATGCCAAACTCCGGCAGCAGATAAAACCGGTTTGCAGCTACGGCAGCCGTGACATAGCCCTTGCCGGCCAGAACTTCAGCCAGCGTAATGAAGGAAGCGTCCAGAGGCTGCGTCTTATCGGGAAGCGGTAGGTTGTGAGCGCCGTGCTCGCGGCCATACAGCCCGGTGAAGATGGACGCGTGGCTGGGCAAGGTCATATCCGAAGCAGCAATGGCGTTCTTGTAGACCGTAGCGCTGCGGGCAAGCTGCCGGAGATGCGGCGAGGTTTCCCGATGATAGCCGTAAAGGGACAAATGCCCCGCCTGCACAGTATCGAGCGTCACCAGCAGCACATTGGGCCGGCCGGTAGCGGCTTGGGCGATATTGGCCGAGCCGGACAAGGAAGCCTTCAGCGGGCGATGGAGCAGAGCAACCGACAGAGCAGACAGTGGCACCAGCGCTGCTGCCAGAGCGGCATGTTGCGCCGCCCGGCCGCGCTCCGTATAGAAGAAACCGAAGAACCGCCGTCCGCACAGGACGACGCCGATCAGGATGACGATAGCAGCAAGCGGCGCCAGGATCTCAATCGCCAGCGGCCGGCCCTTCACCAGTTCGCCAGCGGCCAATGTCGGCCCGAGCAGCAGCGCGGAGATGATCCAGGCGTTACCGAGGAAAGAAAGGCGCGCACGCCAGGGCGGGCTGACGAGCAGCAGGACCAGAGCCGCTGCCAGGAGCGCGGAAATAGCGAGCGCGATGCCGCCAATCAAGGTGAGAGGCCGTTCGGACAGAAGGCTCAGGCCGAAGCTCAGAACGAGGGTCAGCGAGACCGCGCCAGGAAGCAGTGCGCCCGAAGCCGGATCCCCGCGTTTCGCCGCGCGCATCGCCATGGGACGGACCGCCAAAGCCGCGACCGCTCCAAACACGATCCCGATCGCCAGAAATGCGGCGATGAGAATTGCGCTCACCCTCCATCCGAGCGACGTGAAGACAGTGTTGCGGTTCAACAATAAGGGCCCGATAACGACCAGCAGGAACTCGACGAGCGAGTATGCCAGCCAGGCCGCAGTGCCGTACAAGATGCCTGTAATCAGAAACGCTCCGGCGGTCGTGTTCTTTTGAGTCATTCGCGGGTTCTCCTAAAAAGAAACACGGAACCGGCGCTTGAGCGCCAGCGCGCTGGCCATGGAAAAGATCAGCAGCCAGACAATCCAGTGAAGATCGAGACCGAGCCAGTGAATCGTGGCAGCCGGGTAGCGAACCTCGATCCAATCAATGCGGCCTTCGGGCAGACGTTTCTCGGTGGGATGCCAGAGGAGATCGATTGCCGAGCTGACGCGGCGGTCGGAGAGGTAGCGCGGCCCGGGCCCGGCATCGATCTTCTTCTCCACAACTCCGTCCGGCGTCCGGATTCGAAGATAGCCGGATACGGCGCGCAACGGCCGGATGCGCCAACTGACCTGCCGCTGGTCGAAGATGCGCACAGCGGGGGACTCGACCGTGATACCGGCAGGAGCTTCCAAGACCGGAGCGGAAGCCGTGCGGTCGAGCGGCTGCTTCATCTCTATCGTTATGACGGCTTCGCGGCCGACCGGAAGCGGCGCCAGGCCGTAGAAAGCCTCCAGGTGCGCAAACAGGATCAGCATCGGCGCCGTGAGAATAATCGCGGGCACCAGCATCAGCCCGATGTAGAGCAGGTTCGACCGTAAGAGCGCCTTCTGCGCCTGCCAGACCAGGCCCGGCTCATCGGTGAACAAACGCAGCTCGTACAGGTGCGCCTGCAAGCGCCGCTTGGTGGCGCGGATTGCCTTCTGGTTGGAGGTGCGCCGGAAGACCCACAGCATACCCACCCCGAGCAGCAGGCTGATAGGAATCAGGCTGAGCATGGCATGGCGCATTTCAAACGGCAGCAGCATTCCTCCGATCAGGCCGCTCGTGATGCTACGGAAAAGCTCCACGGAACTATTCCAGGTAGCCGAGTCCTTTCAGTTTCTTGACAATCTCCTCGTCCGATTCCGCTTCTTCGAGCTTGGCCAGCTCGCGCTCGAGCACGTGTTCGACAAACTCGTCAGGGGATGAGTAGCCGGCGGCATCGGCGCATTTTTTGACGCGCTGCAACAGGTCTTTGTTGAGCTTGATGGTGGTTTTGAACATAAGTTACGGTCCAGTTTCAATAAATCGTATGCCCGATCATTCCGGCGCCCGGCCGGATGCCGAACTCGGCCAGCAGAGTCACGGTCAAATCGTAGAGATGCGGATCGGCGGCCCTACTTCTGCGGTTACTGAGCAGCACGCCCGGAACGAACCGGGCGTCGATGCAGTGGTCGCCGCGCCACTCCTCCGTGTTGTCTTCGACCAGCTTAGCTGGTACCGCCCCCAGCGCGGTCTGCCAGGACGAACGGTACGCCGGAAAATATCCCACCAGAATATCCGGCGCCGTTTCGACCGCCGGGCCGTGGAACTCCTTGCGCGGCAGGGTCACGCTCGAGACCACGGGTTTGCCGGAGTCGGGATCGCGAAAAGCCAGCAGCCGTTCGGTGATCTTTTTGATGACGAAGTCGGCTTCCGCGCCCGGCGCCACCGTACCCTCGCGCTCGCGCCCCTGCAGATTTAGATACACACCGTTCAACCCAACCGAATAGGCCTGCGTGCGCGGCCAGTCCACATGCACGAACATCTCTTCGTTCCCCGTATTCCTCGGATCATCCAGCGCTAGAAAGCCTTCTTTGAGCAGCCAGGTGTTGAGATGAACGGCGCGGTCGAAGGCCGCAAACCCATGGTCGGACATCACTATCAACGTGGCATCGCCGGCCTTCTCCCGAATCCACGCCAGCGAGCGGTCAACCAGCTTATAGGTGTCGAGCAGCAAATCTTCGTACTTGCCCCACAGCATGTGCGAGTTTTGATCGACGCCGAAGAAATGGAAGAACAGCACGCCGTCGGCGAAGTGATCCAGGCCGTAGCGCAGCAGGCCGAGCGTCTGCTCATCGACGGCGCGGCTCTGGGCCAGGTAATCCGCGCGGTTGAAAACGCCTTGCCGCAAGGCCGCGGTGTCCTGCGCCATCCCCTGCGTATAGAACGGGCCGAGCGATTCAGCCAGGGTGCGGCTGTAGGAAGCCGGCGCCGTGATTGGCAGCTCGGGTTCGAACGGATCGATGTTGATCGGCGAAACGTAGACTTCGAAATTCGGCCGCAGCTTCTTGGCATAGATCCGGAACATGCCCGCGGCGCTCTTGAGCATGGGAATGAGCGGGAAGCGCGTCCGGATCCATCCCGACCACTCCCCTTCGCGCAGGATGATCTGCTGGTCGCCGATATCGAAGCGGGCGACAGGCTCGACGGGATCGACATGCGCAATCAGGTGAACAAAAGTCGCAGCGCGGTCTTTGCGCAGCGTGTTGGGCGGGCCTTCGATGGGCAGATCTGCGCGGTAATTCTCAAGTCGCACGCGCACGATTTGGCCGCCGGGCACCTGCCGCGAGGCCTGGCCGGCATCGTCGGTGAAATAGGAAAAGAACCCGCCCAGAGCGCCGCGCAGGTCGGGGGTGCCCATACCGGAAACCGCGTGCCCTACGTCGCACTCGATAGGCGGGAAGTTGGTCGGCATGCGGATGATCGTGGCCGGAACTTTGTGTTCAGCCAGGATCTCCCAAAAGGTCTTGCCCTTGCGGAAAGATTCTACGCGGCCCTGCGAGAGCGGCAGGATGTAAGGGCCGATCGGGAGCGAGAAGCCGCCTTCGGCGGTCTGCGCCATGGAGGAGAAGGGCGCCATGGTCTGCGGGTTGCGGTGAATGAAATCGTAGATGCCGTGCCCGCCCGGATCCAAGCCGGTAATGAAGGTGGACCAGGCGACCGGGCTCTGCGGCGGCATGATGGTCGCAAGGCGTTTGAACTCGCCTTCGCGCCGCAGGCGATCGAGATTGGGCAGCATGTCCCAATGGCGTTCCAGGAACTGCGGGTCCATGCCGTCGATGCCCAGCACGATGATGCGCTTGCCTTGCGCAGCCGAGCGGGCCTGCGAGCGGCCGCACCCGGCGAGCATCGCTACCGCGCATACGAAGATGCAGAGGAGCGCCGCTTGTGAAATGAGGCGAAGTTTCCGGGCCGCGACCGCAAGGGAGCGGTTGTGACGAACTTCGGTTAGTGCCCCCATCGGCCCTTCACGCCGGGCGGAAAACCGACTTACCCTCCATCCAGGCCGGGGGATCGAGACCGAACAGGGTGAGCGCAGTGGGGGCCAGATCCTCGATCCCCGGGTTTGCGGCGTCGATTTTGCGGTTGCAGAACAGGACGCCGGGGACCAGCAGCGGGTCCACGCAATGATCCCCGCTCCAGGCTTTGGCGTTGTCCTCAAATACATGTGCGGTCACCTTGCCGACGGCCGCATCCCAGGAAGTCCGGTATCCTTCGTTGTACCCGATGATTAAATCGGGAGCTTCGGCAAGGTATGGTCCCTTGTAGAGAGCATTCGTTGCATAGACAGCGCGGATCCCGACGGCATTGCGCTCTTCGTCTTTCAGTTGATTCAGCCTGCCGATGAGTTCCTGTTTGAGGGCCTCCGCCTCGGCGCCCGGCTTGACGATGCCCTGCGCTTCCCTGCCCTTCAAATTCAAATAGAGGCCTCCGAGGCCGAGCGTGTAAGCCCGGGTGCGGCTCCAGTCCACGCCTTTGAAGTAAGGCCCGCTCTCGGCCGCTCCGTTTTCAAGTGCCAGGTACCCATTCTGAAGGAGCCATGAGTTGAGATTGATGCCGCGGCGGAAGGAGCAGAATCCATGGTCGGAAAGCACGAACAGCACGGTCTCTCGATCGACATGGCTCATGGCGAGGCCAACGAGGCCGTCGACGCGCTGGTAAAGGTCCTCGATGGTTTTGGCGTACGGACTCGCGGTTTCGGCTCCGTTCCGGTCCAGGTAGCGGTAGAACATGTGCTGCACGCGGTCGCTGGTATCGAAAACACAGGCGACGACTCCGCGGCGGGTTTTCTCGAGAGCATTGCGGAACATAGCTTCGCGTTCCGCCATCAACAGGTAGGCCTGTTCGAGGAAATCGCCTTCGGCGATCACGCCTTCGTTGAGCGCCCACGTATCCTCGGCCATACCGAGCGTCGAGTAGGTGCCGATCAGCTTGGCCAGGTAAGCGGCATAAAACGAGGGATGACTGATGGGGAGCGCGGGTTTTTCGGGATCGATCTGGACCGGCGAGGCGTAGAGGGAAAACTCGGGCTCGGTCTCGGTTACCAGAAACCGCACAATGCCGCTGACCTTAATTCCGAGGCCTGCGTGGAACTGAACCTTGATCCACGGCGTGTATTCGCCGGGTAAGAGCGGATAGGTTTCATCGTGGATCTCGAGCACGGGCGGAGCGCCGTTGGCGTAGAGGCGAATGCGGAACGGCGCCTGAAGCGTGCCCCCGCCTTCCATCAGCGTGTTCTCCGGCCCTTCGAGCGAGCCCTCCAGATACTGACCCGCCCGCCGCAGCGGATACCGGCTGCCGCTTTCATACGTGGCGGCTTTCAGGCGCGTAGTGAAATGCGAGAAGCTGCCCTGCGTGCCGCGGAGATCGGGTGTCGACATCGCCGAAAGCAGCCGGCCGTTGAACTTGTCGGGAGGAAACGTGATCGGCACGCGAATGATGGTCGAGCCGATCTGCTGCTCGCCAAGCAGCTTCCAGAAAGGTTGGCTCTTGCGCCGCATCTCGACGCGCGCCGGACTCAAAGGTATGCGCATGCGGCCGAGCTTGAGTACGCGCCGGGGCTTGTGCACCTTGGCCGCGGCCAGCTCCGGAACATAGGTCTTGGTGTTGCGATTCAGAAAATCGAAGATGTTGTGCTTGGCCGGGTTCACGCCGGTGGCAAAGGTCGACCAGGCCACCGGAGAAAGCGAAGGGAAGGTGGTGCGCAAGCGGCAGAAAGTTCCCTGCTCTTTCAGGCGCGCCAGATTCGGCAGCTTGCCTTCGGCCAGGAATCGCTCCGTCAGGCCGGGATCCAGCCCATCCAATCCGAGAAAGATCAACTTCCGGATTCGCGCTTTGCGAAATCCCTGCCGGCGGCGCAGCAGGCGCCAGGCCATGCGGAACGGCCAGATCAAAAATGAGAAGGCGCTCAGCAGAAAGCCGGCCAGCAGACTGAGGAACGAGCCCAGGAAGGCGAAGCCGGCCCCTGGCCCGACATAAGCCAACCGCAGTTCGGGATGCGGGTGCGCAAAGGTGTAGAGAACGGCTGCCAGGACCAGGCCGCTCCAAATCATCCGCGAGGCGAGACCGGGAGACGACCTCCGGTTCATCGCAGCTTGCCCTCGACGAAAGGCACCTCCCAGACTTTCTCGTGATGAATGGGCCCGTGCCCGAAGTAACCGTCTTCTCCGAACAACTCGCCGTGATCGGCGGTGATGGTGATGTACGTATTTTTGGGAACGAGGTCGAAAAGCTCTTCGACTACGCCGTCCAGGTATTTGACCGCGTCGATCTGGCGCTGGCGAAGCATCTCGAGCTTCTTGGTATCGAAAAATTTCTCGCGGCTCCGCTTGAGCTTACCGCCTACGATCTCGTCGTCGAGGTGCTTGAATACGCCATGAACGCCGCTGATGCGGGGCCACTGGTCGGGGGGCTCGTCGGGAAGCGCATAGGGGTAATGAGTTTCGCCGACGTTCAACAGATAAAAGGATGGCTGGTCGCTGGAAAACCGCATTTCGCGCAGCATGGCCCGCATGTCATTGTGCTTCTCCATCAGCCGGTAGCTGTCCCAGCCGCCGTTGTTGAGCACCGTGCGCGGATTCAATACGGGCAGCGATACCATGGCGCAGGTCCGGTATCCGAGAGTTTCTTTCAAAAAAGAAGGAAGGAAAAGTTTCGGGACAAGCGACTTAAATTCGATGTCATCGGAGCCGAGGCGCTCGTTGAATTTCAGAAAATCTTTTTTGTAGTATTCCGACGCATACACATGCTTCGGGCTCAGATGCGGCATCAGCCCGATCAGCAGGTTGTAGTGGGATGGCGAGGTCCAGGAAGCGTAAGACCAGCGGCGCTCCACTTTGCCGAGCTTCTTCATCACCCGCGGGCGCGCGCGGAGGAAGGAATCATAGCGGCAACTGTCGAAAACCACAAGAACGTAATTGTTGCGCTGCGGAGTTTTCCGAGGCATGAGTTACGGACCATGATAGCATTCCATGCTCGTACCCTCCCCGGAAATAGCCGAAAACACGAGGGTTTTGCAGGTTCCAGGTACTACGGCAACCGATAGGCATGGTGAATTTTCACACCGAGATCACTGCTCAGGCGTGCATAACGTTCTGATGCCGCGCTGCGATCTGCGAAATGATTGCGGGCACATTGTACTCGATCTGCCAGCGTGGAAAGTGAGACTGCAATTTGCGCAGATCCGTGATGTAGCAGATGTGATCGCCCGTGCGGTGCGTGGGATGGTAGCGGTACCGTAACGGTAGTCCCATCGCGGCAAGCAGGTCGATCGTTTCCAGAATCGAAAGGCTGTTGCGGCGGCCGCCGCCCAGGTTGTACACCTCGCCCGATCGCGGGCTCCTGTAATACTCGAGAAACAGGCGCGCGACGTCCCGGCAATGAATCTGATCGCGAACCTGTTTGCCCTGGTAGCCCCAGATCGTGTATTCGCGGCCGGTGATGGCGCAGATGGTGATGTATCCGAGGTAGCCGTGCAGCTCGACCGCGGCGTGCTGCGGGCCGGTGAGGCAGCCGCCGCGGAAGATGCCGACGGGCATATCGAAGTAGCGGCCGAACTCCTGGCACAGGACATCAGCCGCCACTTTGGAAGCGCCGAACAGCGAGTGCAGGCACTGATCGATCGGCATGCTCTCGTCGATGCCGTCAAGGCCTCCGGCATAGTCGTAGCGCTTCTCGTGCTCGACCAGCGGCAGATGATTGGGGCGATCGCCGTAAACTTTGTTGGTGCTGGTGAAACAGAACGGAGAGTCGCGGCAGTAATCGCGCGCGGCGACAAGCAGATTGAGGGTGCCTCCCGCGTTCACATCGAAATCGTCGTACGGAATCGAAGCGGCTTTGTCATGGGACGGCTGTGCCGCGGTGTGGATGATGAAGTCGGGCCGCTCGGTGGCGAACAGGTCGCGGATTGAGGCGCGATCGCGAATATCAAGCGCGAGGTGGCGATATGCCGGCAGCCGCATGAGCGTTTCGACGACCGGACGCGTAGTTCCCTGCTCTCCAAAAAAGCGGCGGCGCATGTCATTGTCGACGCCGATCACCTGCCAGCCTTCTTCGCACAGCAGGCGCGCGCATTCGGAGCCGATCAAGCCGCCGGCTCCCGTAACGAGTGCCTTCATCCTGTCTCCCGTTCCGATCGTAAGTCTCTGACTGGAATCGGCAAAAAGAACGTTGTACGGCTGGCGACGATTGGGCGGCGCGGGATGTACGGCGGCGCACGGCAGTTTAACAAGCAGCAATCTGTATGAGCTGCATGTATATACATATTTATAACTGTACAAGTGTCACTACAAGTCTAAGAACTGATGGCAAGCATAATGACAAATCACTTTTATGCTTGTACAATATGTGCGAATGGCCATCATCATCGCAGTCGCGAATCAAAAGGGCGGGGCGGGGAAGACCACAACCTGCATTAATCTGGCTGGCGGGCTCGTTGAAACCGGTTACAACGTCCTGGTGGTGGATGCCGATCCGCAGCAAAGCGCTCTGAAGTGGCGGAACAACAGCGGTGAGGAGAACCTGCTAGGCTTCGAGGTTGTTTCCGTCCCGAACAGCACGCTGCATAAGGACATTCCAAGCCTTGCAGCGAAATCCGACTATGAGTTGGTGCTGATCGATTGCCCGCCGGGAGGGGTGTCGCGATCGCGGGCCGACGACATCACGCGGTCGGCGATGCTGGCCGCTCACGTGGTCCTGATTCCAATTCAGCCGAGCCCGCTCGACTATCAAGCCGCCGAAACGATGCTGCCGCTGCTGCGCGACACGGCAATGTACAAGCCTGACCTCAAGGTCTGGATTCTTATTAACCGGCGTTTGTCGGGTAACAATCGGCTGGGCCGCGATGCGCGGGAGGCCGCTCAGAGTTTCTTTCAGACCGACGGTCTTGCGATCCGGGTGCTCGAAAGCGAGGTCTGCGCCCGTGCTGCGATCACGGAATCGAGCGGCTTGGGGCGGACCGTCCTGAGCTATGCCGGCGGCTCGCTGGCCGCGCTGGAAATACGCAAATTGACTGAGGAGGTGATTCGATGCCTGGCGACCCCACAAGAAACCGCAGCGTCCTGAGCTCACTGAAGCCGTCGCTGGTGCAGCCTGCGGCCGCGCCGCCGCCGGCGGAACTGGAGCGGAAGCTATTGGGGGATACCCCGGAACCGGAGCGGGAAACCGTTGCCATCGAGCCGGCGCCGCGGATGGAAGGGCCGGGGGAGCGGCGGCGCGGCAAAGTTCCCACCACGCCCGTGACGTTTCATTTACCGATCGAGCTGCGCAATCGCATCAAGCTCACGGCGCAGGCCAAAGGGATGACGATGACCGACTTTGTCATCGACGCGCTCGAGATCCATCTGGAGAAGAATGCGATTTCCGAAGCCGACGTTCGAAGGCTGCTGGGATTGATTTAGGGTCTGATACAAGCATCCAAGCATACAAATGTACAAGTCCCAAGATCTGTCTGATGCCTACCTGTCGCGCCGGGTAACTCGTTCGAAGTGCGCGAGATTATTGGAGATTGCCATGGCCAGAGCGAGCAGTTTTTCGAGCGCCTGTTGGGGTTGGTCGAACAGGATTGTTATCCGGCCGGGTTCAAGCTGGACGCCTGCCGGCAGGTTCTCAAACTCTTGCCGGATAATCTGGACCGGCGCTTCCACCAGCAACTGCGGCTGTTCGCGGCGCTGCTTTGCAAGCTGAGTCAGAACCGCGGCGAACTTGCGCCGGCGCTCCCGTTCATAATATCCGTCCTCGCCTTCCGCCAGGCGGCGGAGGCGGGCGATCAGGGCATCGCGGTCGGCCAGGCCGTTGGCGCCCACGCGGTCCGTAATACACGGCGCCATGATCTGCTGGGCGCGGCGGCGGCCCACGCCGAGCAGCAATTCGACCGTCGCCCGATCGACCCAGGGGCGGGGCAGAGCTTCGAGTTCGCGGATGACATCCGGGATTTTATTGAGCCAGCCGGGTTTTTGAGGCACGGGTCATTGTCTATGTTAGTGCGCACCTGCGAAATAAGCAGCTCTGAGCCCAAATTAGATTAGTCGTGATAATCACTCTTATCCCGTACTATGGTAGGCTACGCTTCATATGATCCCGATCCCGGCCGCGGCCGATCCGCTGGCCGCCATCAAGCGCCTGGTGCTCGATGCGGTCTCCTCACCGCACACGCGCCGCAGCTACAATTTGGTGCTGTCCCGGTTTCTCGCCTGGTATCAGGCCGCTGGCGCGCTAGGGCTCACCAAAGCCACCGTGCAGCGCTACCGGAGCGAACTCGAAGGGCAGGGCCTGGCTCCCTCGTCGCTCAATGTCCACCTGAGCGCCATCCGCAAGCTGGCGGGCGAGGCGGCCGACAACGGGTTGCTCGCCCCGGAACTCGCAGCCGGCATTGCCAAGATCAAGGGCGCCAAGCGGCTGAGCCTCAGGGCAGGGAATTGGCTAACGCCCGAGGAAGCTACGGCGCTGCTGAACGCGCCGGACCGCTCGACGCTCATTGGCCTGCGCGACCGCGCCATGCTGGCCCTGTTGGTCGGCTGCGGGCTGCGCCGCGCCGAACTGGTCTCGCTCGATGTGGAGCGGATCCAGCTCCGGGACTCGCGATGGGTGCTTCCGGATCTGGCGGGCAAGGGAAACCGCATCCGGACGGTTCCGGTGCCGGCGTGGGTCAAGGTCGTAGTCGATGAATGGCTCGATTGCGCCGAAATCCAAACCGGACCCGTTTTCCGGCCCCTGAATAAAGCGGGACGGGTTCTGGACGGGCGCATTAGCGAGGACACGGTGTGGAGCGTCGTCCGGGAATACGGCGCACGACTTGGAAAGCCCGGCTTCGCTCCGCATGATCTCCGGCGGACGTGCGCAAAGCTCTGCCGTATTTCAGGCGGTGATCTGGAGCAGATCCAGCTTCTGCTCGGTCACGCGTCGGTGCAGACCACCGAGCGGTATCTCGGCACCCGGCAGAACCTGGTGCAGGCGGTGAACGATAATCTGCCGGTGGAACCGGATCTGACGCGAGACTCGCGGCTGCGAGCCCGGTCAGGCCAGAACGTGGAACGATGAACGAGGAAGCACTGTCGGAAGAGTTTGCGAACCTGTTGAAGGCCATTGCCGCCAAAAAGGAGCGGCTGGACCAGTTGCGGCCCGTATCGCCGAAAGCGCTTGCTCACCTTGAGCATTACTACAATATCGAGCTTACCTACACGTCGAACGCTATTGAAGGCAATACGCTTACACAGGTTGAGACGTCGATTGTGATCGAGAAGGGCATTACTGTCGGCGGCAAGCCCCTCAAAGATCATCTTGAGGCGCTCGATCACTACGATGCTGTCCAGTATATGCGGGAACTTGCCCGGCAAACCGGGCCGTTAACGGAAGCCGATATAAGAAATCTGCACAAGGTTGTCATGCAGCGTTCCGCGCCGGAGATTGCCGGACGGTACGCCGATGTCATCCGGATCACCCCCACCGAAACGGGCAAGCATACCTTTCCCTCTCCTGCGGAAGTCCCCTCATTGATGGGTGACTTCGCGGCCTGGCTTCGCAGCGCTGCCGCCACGCCGGAAACAGCCTTCACGGCGCATCGACGTCTGGTGGACATTCACCCCTTTAACGACGGCAATGGGCGCACGGCGCGGCTGCTGATGAATGTCGTCCTGATACGCGGCGGTTATCCGCCTGTCGCGGTGCGGCCTGAAGACCGGCTCTCCTATATCCGCGCCCTCCAGCAGGAGCAGGCAGGACAAGGAAAGGAGGCTTTCGACGGGCTTCTTTATGAGCGCCTAGACGCGACGCTAGAAGAGTATGTGAAGGCCTTGAGCGAGGCACTCACGCCAAAAGGCGGACATGAAACATGAGCCTCTTTTCCGCGTGGGAAGTGCATGCGCCCGAGGTGCTTATGGCGCCAGCTTCACGGTGCGACGGGTGAATGCTGCTCGAGCCTTTCCCTCGGATCCGGCTTTGTGCCCCCGCCGATGAACTGGCGGTGCCAATGCTCGAAAACCAATAGCGAATAGATCTGCTCGCTGCGGTCTTCCCACTGATGGGCGCGCAGCAGGCGCTCGATGCCGGCGCGGGAGAAGAATTGGGTCAGCGCGGAATTGGACGCGAGCAGCGTCTCGCGGGCGAAGCCGGCCAGGTCGCCCCGAAACCAGCTTTTGGTCGGGACGGGAAAACCTTTCTTCGACCGGTAGATGATCTCGCGCGGCAGTAGCGGCTCGGCCCACTTTTTGAACAGATATTTGGTGATGCCGCCGCGCACCTTCAGCTCCCGCGGCAGCCGGGCGGCGAACTCGACCAGGCGATGATCGAGAAACGGAACGCGCAGCTCGAGCGAATTGGCCATGGTCATGCGGTCGGCCTTGATCAGAAGATCGTCCGGCAGCCAGGTCTTCAAATCGACATAGGACATGCGCGCCAGCGGCGGCAGGCCGCGGCACTGCTCGTAGGCGCGGGCCACGCCGTTAGCGCCAGGCTGCTGCCGCCGCAGCAGCTCGCCGACTTGCAACTCGGAAAACAGACCGCCCACGCCGCCATATCGCCACTCAAGCGGCCGGCCCAGCATCTGCGCGTATTTCCGGATCTTGCTGTCACCCGCGAACCGCCCGATCAGCCTGCCGGCCAGGCCGGCCAGCGGAATCCGGTTCACCCGCTCATAGCCCAGCATCCGGCTGTAGATCGGATAGCCGCCGAAGATCTCATCCGAGCCCTCGCCGGAGAGCGCGACAGTAACTTCGCGCCGGGCAAACTCGGCCAGATAATAAAGCGGAATCGAAGCCGTATCCCCCACCGGCTCGTCCATGTGCCAGACGATGCGGGGCAGCACATCGCGGAAGCCCACCGGCGTCAGCCGCAGTTCGTGATGATCGGTCTGAAACTTAGTGGCGACAATGCGGGCGTAATCCAGCTCGCTCTCCACGCTGTCGTAGCCGATCGAAAACGTCTTGATGTCGCGCACGCCGAGCTTTGCCATCAGCCCCACGACCGAGCTCGAGTCCACACCCCCGGAAAGAAATGCGCCGAGCGGCACGTCCGAAACCAGGTGCATGCGCAGCGATTCTTCCAGCAGCGCGCCGGCCTGCTCGAGCGCCTCAGCTTCACGAATTCGGACCGGCTGCTCGAGCGGAACCTCCCAATACCGTTCGATCCGGATCCCGCCGGCGGTCACCCGCACCCAGTGGCCGGGCTCGAGCTTTCGAACATTGCGCAGCAGAGTGTTGGGCGCGATTACGTAGCGGCGGCGCAGAAACTCCGCCAGTGTCGAGGTCTCCACTTCCCGGCTCAGGCCGGGTACTTCGATCAGCGACTTGATCTCGGAAGCGAACGCAAACTGCTCGCGGTCGGTGTAGTAGTAGAACGGCTTGATTCCCAGCCGGTCGCGCGCCCCGAAGAGCACCTTCTGCCGGTCGTCCCAAATTGCGAAGGCGAACATGCCGCGCAGCTTGGCCACGCAGCGCTCGCCGTATTCTTCCCAGGCATGCACAATAGTCTCGGTGTCGGAGCGGGTGCGAAACCGGTGGCCGCGGTTGAGCAGATCCTGTCGCAGCTCCTGGAAGTTGTAGATCTCGCCGTTAAAGACGATCCAGACGGTCCCGTCTTCATTCGACATCGGCTGGTGCCCGCCGGAAAGATCGATGATGCTCAACCGATTGAACGCCAGGCCGACCGGCCCCGCCAGATACTCGCCATAATCGTCGGGTCCGCGATGGGTAATGACAGACCGCATGCGCCCGAGTGTCTCCGGATTTACCTGGCAGGCCGGATCATAATGAAACAGGCCGCTGATCCCGCACATCTCGTCTCAATTCCTCTCCGCGCCTGGAGCTGCCTGCGCCATCTCCGGCACTGCCACACCGTTTTCCTGCATGATCTTGTCCATCACCCCGATTACCTCTTCCGCCACAGTGTCCCAGGATCGGGAGCGGCCCCAGGCCGCGATCCGGTCGCGGTCCCAGCTCCGCGCGAGCGCCCGGCCGAGAGCCTCTTCGAGCGCCGCTACATTGCGCGCGGGAACGATCGAGCCGTAATCTTCCGAAGGCAGCATCTGCGGCACGGCGCCCACTCGCGTGGCCACTACGGGAGTTCCGCAGGCCAGCGCTTCGTTCACCACATTGGGCCACCCTTCCGTAAAGCTTGCCAGACAGAACACGTCGGCCGCCGTCATCAGATCGGCCAAGCGGTCGCGATTCACCCAGCCGAGCAGATGCACATGGGACTCCATCCCGAGCGCGCGGATCCGCTCGACCAATTCCTTGCGAAAGGGCGCTCCGCCGCGCGCGACGTCTCCGGCAATATACAGCTCAGCCGTTTCGCCGCCGTCAATCAGCGCGCGCAGCGCTTCCACGATCAGGTGATGGCCCTTGGCCTCGATCATCTCGCCGGCCGACACGATTGCTTTGGCCGGTCCCATTCCGAAGCTGGCCCGGCAGGCGGCGCGATCGCGCGCGGCAAACAGGCTGGCATCGATGCCGTTCGGAATCGTGATCGTGCGCGCCGGATCGGCGCCTCGCGAGATGGCAAACTGCCGCAGGCTTTCGGAAACAGCGATAACGGCGCTGGCGCGCCGCAGGGCCCAATCGAGGCACAGGCCGCGGTAGCGATGCTGCCCAAACATCGGCTCACTGCCTCGCACCGTAATCGTGAACGGCTTGCCGAACACGGCCGCCAGCAGCGCTGCTGCCACGCCTTCCGGATAACCGAAGTGCGCGTCGATGAGATCGAACCGGAACCGACGTTTGAGCCGCGCCACCGTCCCGAGCAGCCGTAGAAACAGGCACGCCACGTTGGCCGGTGTTCCGCCGGGAGGATAGATCCAGCGCGGATAGAAAACCGGGACATCGCCGTCCTGGCCGGAAGAGGGAACCCCGCGGCTGCCCCGCACGCGGCCGCGCGGGTTGGAATAATCGATCAGCGGCACCGGCGCAATCGCCACAACGCGAGCGCGCCGCGCCATGGCCGCCAGCCGCGACCGTACAAACAACCCCAGCCCAGGCTCCTGCGGATTCGGATATACCAGGCTGAGGCTCAAGATGCGATGCAATGCGTGCTCCCTGCTTTGCCCAGTTCCCGTACCCCCAAAGTTGGTGTCCGGAATCGGCAGCCGGCTGCCTTGCTTGAAAGACCCATGGCTCAGTATCGATTAGCGCCCATTCGTGGTTGAATGCCCCCGGATACCGAGCACTTGCGCGTCCATCGTCAGCCGGGAATGCTCAGGGCAATTTGAGCAATGAGCTACCGAAAAGCGGTCTCAAAGCCGTACCGAATTTTAAGAATAAGTGCCGCATTGCAGTACACCCCGAAAGGCGAGTATTCCCACCGACTTATGACTGATCCGAGCCCGCGCCACTCATTTCGATAACGCGAATTTTTCGGAATGGAGACGATGCACGGGAACGCGAATCGCCGTGAGCCGGCGAATCTTCCATGCTCGAAATGGAAGAGTACTTGCCCTGAGTCTGTGAGCCAAATGCTGAAGCCCTCCAATAGCGGACGCGTACTCGTTTTGGGAGAAGACACGCGCAACTTTCTGGCGGTCATTCGTTCCCTGGGGCGATCCGGCCTGGATGTTCACGTGGCCTGGTGCCCGCTGAATTCTCCGGCCCTGAAATCGAAATATATTCGGCGCTGCCACATTCTGCCCGAGTATCGCTCGGATGACGCAGGCTGGCTGGAAGCGTTCAATGCGCTACTACGGGAGGAACAGTTCGAGCTGATTTTGCCATGCACCGACGGCACGATTCTTCCTCTCCAGATGTTCCGGGAACAGTTGGAAGACGGAGGCCGGACGTGCCTGTTGCCGGCCGACGTCTACCGGATCTGCGCTAGTAAAGACGAAACGTACCGGCTGGCGAGCCAATTGGAAATCCCACTTCCGGCGCAGCTCTCGGCCTCCACGATTGGCGAAGTGCGTACAGCGGCGGCGGATTTCGGGTACCCGCTGGTGCTCAAGCCCCGCACATCTTCTTCCGTGGTCAATCCTCTTTCCCGGCAGGCGGTGCGAAAGATCAGGCGACCGGAGGATCTGGAGAGCGCCGCGCAGGCGATGCTTGGCCAAGGGGAAATTCTGGTTCAGCAGAACTTCATGGGAAGAGGCGTGGGAGTTGAGGTCCTATGCAAGAATGGCGAGATCCTCACGGCCTTTCAGCATGAGCGCGTGCATGAACCGTTGCTGGGCGGCGGCAGCAGTTACCGCAAAAGCGTCCCGTTGCATCCGGGCATGCTGGACGCCACGCACCGCCTCATTCGGGAGCTGCGCTATACCGGTGTCGCCATGGTCGAATACAAGTACAATCCGGCCACGGGCGCATGGGTGCTGATCGAGATCAATGCCCGGTTCTGGGGATCGTTGCCATTGTCGATAGCCGCGGGGCTGGATTTCCCCCGGTACCTGTATGAAATGTTGTGCCGGGACCGGACGGATTTCCCCCAGCAATACCGGACCGGCCTGTATGCCCGGCATTGGAGTTTAGATCTGCAATGGATGCTCGACAATCTCCGGGCCGATCACAGTAATCCGGATCTGCTGACTGTTCCGTGGCTGAAAGTTGCCTCCGAAATCTGGAACATCGTCCGGTTGCGCGAGCGGAGCGACACGTTCGTCTGGGACGATCCCAAGCCCGCCGTGGCTGATCTGGCCGGCTTTTGCGAGCAGATGACTTTTGCAGTCGCCAAGCGGGTCAGCCTGCTGCGCAAATGGGGACGGCGGCGCGCTCACCGGGCAGGGCGCGGTGCCCGAAACGTCTTGTTTGTTTGCCACGGCAATATCTGCCGGAGCCCGTTCGCCGCTGCTGCGCTAGCCCGGATTGCTCGGGAGCGCCTCACGGTGGCGTCGGCAGGTTATTTCCCCAAAGCGCAACGCCGCGCTCCGGATGCCGCTGTAACAGCAGCAGCCAAATTCGGCATAGACCTGGAAGCACACCGGTCCGCTCTGGTCACCCTGGCGGATACGGAAGCCGCAGATGTGATTTTTGTGTTCGACCGAGCCAATATCGACGCTTTGACAGCGCGGTTCCCGCAAGCCCGGTCTAAGATGCATCTCCTGGGGGCCCTGGATCCTTCCGGTCCTCTGGAGATTTCCGATCCGTATGGTGGCTCGGTCGGACAGTTCCTGAACTGCTACGCACGAATCTTAAGGATTTTGCAGGATCTTTTTGGGAAGGATTGCCCGGCTAAAACCAGCGGTGCCCGGTCACAGCTCCTAGAGCCGTCTGCAGACGCAGGCGAGCAAGACTTTGTCCGTCTACCGCGTGGCGCCGGATATTGAATGGATCGATCCTGCCGGGCAGATTGAGGCCGCCGTAATAGGAGAACGCCCCACGGTAGCCGGCGTGGTGCAGCGCAGAAATCGTGGCTCTGGAAAACGTATGAGGCGCCCCGACCGGATACGCCAGGGTATCAATCCGCGCTCCCAGATGATTTTCCAGAATCTCCCGGGAGCGCGCCACCTCATCGTACTGCTGCTCGTCGGGTAGCTTCGATAGAATCTCGTGCGAGTGTGTATGCGAGCCGATCGCCATGCCGGCGTTCCGCATTTCCCTGGCTTCCTGCCAGCTCAGAAAGCAGCGCTCAGCGCTCTCTCCAGGACGGGAGCTTCCGCATACATCTTCCAGTTCTGAGAAAAAGCGCTCCTGGTTTTGCATGGCCGGAAGTTTAAATAACCCCAGTACACGCTGTAATACACTCTCCAGACCGTCGCGGTCCACATCGAAAGCTGCCGCTTCCGGATACTTCAGACGGAATTCCCGCCTGCTTCCGCGCTTCACGACATAGGCGATTGCGTCCCACCATGGCACGTGGCCGGTCCCGACAAAGTAAGTGGGGAAAAAGACGCCCTGAACACCATGTGAGCGCAGAACAGGAAAAGCGAGCGTGTAGTTATCCAGATACCCGTCGTCAAAGATAATCAGCACACAAGGGCGGCGAGGCCGGGTTCTTCCTGCCGCGATCGAGACTGCTTCCTCCAGGGTCGTGAAAGAGAAGCGGCGCTTAAGGCAGGTGATCTGGCGGTCGAACTCTTCGGCAGTCGTTGAGAAGGTGCCCGGATCGTAGGGGTTTGCTCCGGATCACCGATGCGGTGATAGTTCAGCACCATCAGCAGCGGCTGTTTCGGCATCCGCTCCAGCAAAGCAGTAAACCCAAGCCGGGCGGAACACAGCGCCGCACATTCCCGTTTTGATAGCACCATCAGGTTCTTGACAGATCCGGCTATGGCTGACGGACGCGTCTGGCCGCGAGGCGGCAAGCGCGCATTGCCCGCCAGCAGTCCCGGATGTAATCCAGGCTTTGATAGCGGACACCGCTGACGTAGTGTTTGGCGATCGCTTGCCGGCCCGACAGCGGATCGCTATTGTGATCCGGATTGCAACCGACCCAGTAGCGGTCCGACAGCGGCTGAGAGCGCACCATCGATGCCAGCAGTGCGTAGCAGTCCTGCTCCATCACCGCGTGCAGCTTGTCCTGAGCGTCGAGATAAAGCAGGAAATCGGCCACACGGCCGAGGTTGAGGACGCTTTTTCGGAACACCAGAAGCCCGGAGTTCAAGTTATAGACCGGCTGTTTCACAGGCAGCCGGTCCATAAAGCTTTCGGCCAGATGAAACAGAGGGTCATGGATGCGGTGGTCGTGATCGCGATTGTACTTCAGGTCGACACTCGCAAGGTCTGTGAAATCAGGATCGATGGCGCTTCGAAAAATGACATCGCTGTCCAGGAGCAGGATCGTATCCTTCAAATCTTCCAGCGGCAGGGCCAATGCCTTACGGGTATGGACGTGCTCATCATAAATCTTCTGTAGTCTGTCCGGGCGGCCCGGTACGTTGACGCGGCCTCCTCGGGTATTGATGATCCGAACTCCCCGGATGTGCTGCTCAAGCAACCTCGACTGCGCTTTGGTGACGCTGCCGTCGGAGAGAATCGTGATCCGCGCCTTCCTCCCGGAATGATACAGGAAGGACTTGATCCCGATCAGATAGGCGTGGACATTGGCCCGGTCCAGCAATGTGACCACTTCCAGATCACTCGATTCGGTGGACACGACCGGCGGTGTCCAGCGCACGAATCGAAAAACTGCCGCCGAGGCTTTCCGCAGGTAATACGCCCTGCTGAGCCGCCGTTGGAGTTGATAGGGAAGGCGCCTTTCGAGAAAAACGGCGGTGAGCGCCCGGAGGTAAAAGGGCCGCTGTCTTCCGGGGGCCATTAACCCGGCTTGGACTTGGGTATTATCCATGTGGCCTTCCAAGCCCGGCAAACCGCAGCCATTCGGCCGTAGTTTCCAGGCCGCGCCGGTAGTCGAGCGCGTGCCGGAACCCGAGCTCGACCATCAGCTTTTCCGGAGAATGGTAGACCCGCCGGACCTGAGCCCGGACGTAATGTTCTTCGAGCGAAGGCCCGTCATCCTGCTTCGATATCGAAATTGGGACCTGCAGGCGCCGGCGTAAGGACTGACGGACATCCGATGGAAGGCGTTCAAACAGCGCAGCGGCTCCATCATTGAGACGCTGCATAACGGGCATGATCATCAGCCCGCGGCGAAACTCGCCGGAAACCGCAATCTTACAGTGGGCAATCAAGCCCTGACGGGCGCGGACCGGCGACAGCCTGCGCAGCACTTTCTCGCGGTCGACCGGAATAAACGTGCAATCGATGCTCAGCAGTTCGGCCAGATCTTGAAAGTACTCGTGCCAGGTGACTGCAGGAGTCTCGTTAACGAAGTAGCGACAGCCCGAACCACGATCGCTAGCCACAGCCGTGAGAATCGCCTGGACGAGATTGTCGACATGAACCAGGTTGCACGGATACCGCCCCCCATCCACCAGCGCCATCGGTCCTGACGTCATCCGACGGGCGAGCGCCGCGACAAAGGGTGAGTACGGGCCGGAGATATTTGAGGGGCAGAGAATATAGGTAGATACGCCCGTCCGCTCTAAAGCCTGGACCATTTCATCCTGGCGGGCCTTGATGCGGCCGTACTCATTGGCTCCAGGCTCCGCAGGATAAGTTTCCGCCGCGCTTCCCGGCGCCGGATCGTCGCCGTAGATGGCGGTGCTGCTGATATGGACGAACTTTTGAACGCGGTGACGTTTGGCCGCTGCAATAAGGTGGCGCAGGGCGCGAACCATATCGTCGCCGCGGCTGCAGTTGATGATGACGGGGAAACCGGCGAGCGCGTCCGTCACTTGAGCCGCATCTAGCAGGTCCAGCATCCGGAGAGGCAAGGGAAGCCGCGCCAGCCGCGCCGCATTTCCGGCATCGTGGATAAATGCCGTAAAATCCCGTCGCCCTGCAAAGAACAGACGCTCACATAGGGCGGAGCCGACGAAGCCGGAAGCGCCGATAACCGCTATGTTCTGTTCAGGCACAGACCGTACTCCGCGAAGGACTATACCAGGCCCAGGGCTCGGGAAGCTGCGAGCGGTTGGCATAGAGATCTTCCACTAGCTTCACGCAACGGGCGCCCTCCCACCCGTCTACCAGGGGACGTTCCCCTGTCCGCGCGCAGCGAGCAAATTCTTCAAGCTGCACCTCGAAGTAATCGACCGGAGGATTTTCTCCGGAGTTGCCCAGCTTCAGCAGCAGATCGGGGCGGTCATGCGGCCGCAGGGTAACCACCTCGGTCTCCGCCTCGGCCAGCTTGCAGTGGTAACCCTCGGTTTCGAGAAAGAACGTATTGGCGAGTTGCGTTGTCTTGGACAAAAGAATCGTTCCCTGGAAGGTCCCCAGGTCCGTCTGATACCGCACGGCGGCCTTACAGTTAGCTTCCGGGCCTCCGTAGCTGTCATCTTGAAAGCTCAGGATCTGGGGAGCGCCGAACCAGTACAGCATCCGATTGAGAAAATGCGTGCCGGTTACCACCAGCACGCCCCCGCCCGTCTGCTGGCGATCCAAATTGTAACCCGAGGCCGGCGACCAACCTCCGCGTGATCCGAATTCGTAATGAAACCCGCGCACTTTGCCCAGATAACCAGTCTCTAGCAGATTCTTGAGCAAGCGGACGGCTCTGTAATGCTGTGTCTTGTAGCCGGTCGCAATGAATGTCTGATAGTGCTCGGCTAACAGGCAAATCCGCTCGGCGCTCGCGAAGTCCGTCGTTAAGGGTTTTTCAATGAGCACCGGGATTCCGGCCGTAAGCACCTTCTCCGCAATGCCGGCGTGGGTGTGGTTCGGAGTGGCGATCACCACCCCTTCAACAGACCCGAGAACTTCTTCCAGACGGTCCGTGACGGTTGCCTTGCAGGAAAATGCATGTGCCAATTCCCGGGCCCGCGCCCTGTCGGAATCCACAAGCGCGACCAGGTCAATGTGTGGCGACCGGAGAGCCGCCGGTAAGTGCGCGCTGCGCGTAATCTCCCCGGCCCCTACAATCGCCAGCCGGAGTGGCTTCATGAATATGCCTCTTCCATCCAACCTCGTTTTTCTCAAGCAGGACCTGAGGCCCTAATTTTGGGAATAAAGCCCGTTTTTCGGGTGAGCCTTAATTGCTATTCAGGCTACTTGGCCGATCGTATCCCGGAGGGGCAATTGCGGTACCAATTGCTCCAACACGGTAGCGATGCGACGGCCGGCCTCGCCATCCCACAACTCGGGAATTCCGGCCTGGCCCGTCCTGTTTTCCAGCGCTTCCCGCGCTGCCCAGAGGATGGCCTGGGGATTGGTGCCCACCAGGCGGTTCGTGCCGCATTCCATGGTCACCGGCCGCTCCGTGTTCTCCCGCAGCGTGAGGCAGGGAACCTGGAGGATGGTCGTCTCTTCCTGAATGCCGCCGGAATCGGTTAACACCAGGCGCGCATTGCTCATGAGATGCAAGAAATCCAGGTAGCCTAGAGGCGCGGTAAGCGTTACAGGATTGGTCGCGATGCCGGCCTCCGCGATCCGGCCGCGCGTCCGTGGATGAATCGGAAATACGAATGGCAGCTCGTGAGCCAGCTCGCGAAACACCCCCAGGAGCGCCCGCAATCGGTCCGGCGAATCGACATTCGACGGACGATGCAAGGTGGCCACGATATACGATCCGGTTTCGAGCCCCAGGCGCGCTAGAATATCGGAGCGTCGGGCCTTCTCGCGAAACCGGAGCAGGGTGTCGATCATGACGTTGCCCACGAAATGAATTCTTTCGGCCGGAATCCCTTCCGCCAGCAGATTGTTCCGCCCGCTCGGTTCGGTGACAAAGAGATAGTCGGAGAGCGCGTCGGTGAGAATGCGATTGATCTCTTCCGGCATGGTGCGATCGAAGCTGCGCAGCCCCGCTTCGACGTGAGCGATCCGGATCCCCATCTTTGCGGCGACGAGGGATGCGGCCAAAGTCGAGGTGACATCCCCGACGACCACCAGGATGTCCGGGCGGCTCTCAAGGAACACCCGCTCGAGCGCCTTCATCATCTCCGCGGTCTGGACCGTTTGGGATCCGCCCCCGATGCCCAGGTTCAAATCCGGCTCGGGGAGCTCCAGTTCAGCGAAGAACGACGCCGACATCTCGGGGGAAAAGTGCTGCCCGGTGTGGATCAGGCGCACGGAAAAACAGGGGCGCTTGCGGAATTCCAGAATCAGCGCCGCCAGTTTGATGAAGTTCGGGCGGGCTCCCACCACGCAGGTAATATTCAGCATCGGCTTCTGTTCCATGGGGCGAAATCCTTGGCTTATTGAGGCCGCGTAAGGGACTCCAGAATGGAGGCCAGCATCGCGGTTTGCGCTTCGGCATTGAACTGCTCTTCAAACCAGCGGCTCGGTTCAGACGGCTCCGCAGGAAGATTAAACATCCTCATGATCCGCTCGTCGATCTGCTCCTGGCAAGCGTTCGGATCAGCGGCCACATAGCGGATACCGCTGCGAGCCAAAATCCGCTCGCTGGGAGAGCCCTGCGGGGTAATGGCCAGCACCGGCCGGCCGATGCGAATATACTGAAACAGCTTTGCCGGCACCTGGACAGCCATTCCCATTTCATTTCCGTCCAGCAGCAATAAATAGTCGGCGAGCCCCATTTCCCGGATCGCCTCCGGTTCGGGCACGACCTGGTTGACGTACTCCAGGCACCCGTGATTCTGTAAATTCCTGAATTCCGGCCGAGAAACCCACGGTTGACTGCAATCCATCCAGCCGATCAGGCGCAGCCGGACCTTTGCCGGGTCCAGTTGCCCCCGCGCGATTAGCCGATCCATGGCCGCGACAACAGCGCCCGGATTGCGTCCCGCATAGAGAGATCCGCAGTGAAGCAGAACTTTACGTTCGCGGCGGGGAATCGGCAGCGGCTCCAGTCGCTCCTCCGGGTCGTAGCCATTCCAAATCACGTGAATCTTGTGAGCCCATTGTGGATAGCGGCGGCCGAGCGTCTCCCCGGCGGCATCGGTATTGGCGATGATCGCGTCCGCATTGTTTACGATCAGCCGTTCCACAAAGGCGTCGTAGGGACGCGACAGTTTCCTGGTGCGATGCGGATTTCCACAGATCGGATCGCGGAAGTCGGCAACCCATGGCAATCTGAAGCGTCGTTTCGTGCGCCAGGCGGCAAGATGACATGCCACGGGAGGCGCCGTTGAGATGATGGCGTCGGGCCGGAGTGTGGAAGCCAGTCTTTGTGCTTCTGCAACAGCATGGGCTACCCAGGGAAGCTGGTCGTTGTATGGAATTACGCGCTGGATCGCGGCTCCGATGCAAGCGCCGGCCTGTACCCGCCGCGCGGCTGGCATGGCGCCGGGCGCCTCGGTAGCATCCTTCCATGGAGCTCCCGGATGCTGCCGGCTGGCCGTGATTACATGAGCCTGGTAGCCGTGTTGCTCGAGATAGCGGACAAACCGGTACGGACGCTTAGCTCCGGACTCATTCTCCGGAGGAAAGTAGTATGCGAATAAAAGAAGCCGCCGGAGTCCGGTGCCGGTGCGGGTGTTCGAACCTGCGGGAGTAGCTTGGAGTACGTTCATTGCCTATCTCTGGCTACGGCGGCTGCCGCCATCGCAGCCTCGTGCTGCCAACCCCGGCTGGCAAGCGGCTTGCGCCCCACAAGAAACAGATCTTCCACCATCAGATCTTCATCCGGAATGGCATGAAACTCAGGCGCCAGGCGCGGGCGGATGCTTCGGATCTGCTCCTGGGCGGCTTGGTACTCGAGCGAGCCAACGGGAGGAGCAATCACGTCTGGAGGAAATTTCAGCCGGGAGCCGACGAGATTGACTATGTGAACCGTAGCTTCGTATCCCAGCTCGGCCATTTTATGCCGGTAGTAAGTCACGGGTTTGCGGTTGGGGCCGCCGCAATCCAATACCATGCGCCGGTACACCCAGGCGGGCACCGTCAGAAACTCGAGCGGTCCGTATCCATAAGCCCGAAACATCCGGTAATCGTGGATCGGAGCGATTTTGTGAATCATGCATCCGCCCGGCTTAAGCAGGCGGTCCATGGACCGGAAGGCTGCATCGCTGTCCGGAATCTCCATTAACACGGCGCGAGATACGATCCAGTCGAAGGATTGGGCAGGCAGTTGTTCGGCCGCCTGTTCCAAAGGCAGTCCCGAAATATAGCGGAGTTTCTCGGGGTCCGGTGCAAAGCTCGTTGTCAGATCGACCGCCTGGTCGAAGCGTTGGCGCCACGGATCTGTGAGAGAGTCCCGCATCGCCCTGTAAATGCGCAAGTGCTGCGCTTCATCGCGTCGGGCGAAAAATTTGTCCAGGCATACCACTTGCGAACAGCCATCGGCAAGGAATCGCAGCGCCACCCCGAAATTGTCTCCCGGACCTACCTCCAAAACGCGCCGCCCGGAGAGGTCCTCGGAACGCAATCCGGAATAAAGCAGATAATCGGTATAGACCTCATCAATATAGGCCAGGCTGTCCTCCAAAGAAAGCCCGGCATGGCTGGCTCCCTTAGAAGTTGTAATGCATCCGGCCCACGTGCGGATTTTGTGGCTGAAGTTGTAGAAAACGTTCCAGCCGATGATGCGGAAGCGCGATCGCGTGATCACGATTTTTTTCCGATAACGGCTGCCATTAAAACATTGCGCATCAAAGGAGCTTGTACCAGCGCTTTTCGCGCGGGACGAGGCAAGCATCCCGCCAGCAGCTCCAGCCATGATACAGCCCTCACCGGAAGCTCCAGGAAGCGGTCCCGCAGTCCTGCTCGCACCGTCACCGTCTCAAAGCCCGCCTCCCGGAACGTTTCGTCCAGCTCGGTCACCGTATATTCGCGCATGTGGAAGCCGGTGGCGACCGGGTCGAAGTACCGGGAGATGTCGTGAGGCCCGGAAAGCCGGTTGGGCGTGATGCAGATATACACGCCGCCGGGGGCCAGGGTCTGATAGATGTTCGTAAGCTGTTCCCGCGCATCATCCGGATGCACATGCTCCATAAGCTGATAGCTGTAGGCCACAGTCACATTGCCCGGCTCGATGGGAATATCGGTTCCCCGGGACAGGACAAATTCGAAGTTTGCCGGATACTGGACGCCGCGGTGGACTTCTTCGGAAACATCGAGCGCATAGACCTTCCGGACGTGTTTGGCGACTTCGAGCGAGAGTCGGCAGTCTCCGGCCCCCATTTCGAGGAAGACGGTATCGGGGCGCAGAAAGTGATCCAGCAGCCGCATCTTTTCCGCCACGATGCGAGTCAACTCGCGGTGGTCCAGGAGCCGCGTCAACTGCGGGTGCAGCGGGACCCTGCGAAACAATTCATCGTATACCTGCGAATAGAGTCGAGCGCGGTCTTCTTTCCGAGCACTCCGGAGCCGCTCGGCTAATTCTTTCTCGACCTCATAATGCTGGCGCAATTGATCGAGGGTCCTGGTTTCTTTGGTCATGCTCAGTCCTTTGCGTGTGTCATCCTGGCGGAGGACTCCAAAGCGCCCGCTGCCCGCCGGTCGAGCAGACGCAGAAACAGGGCTTCGTACTCCGCGGCCATGCCTGCCACGGAGTAGGCTCGGCGAACATAGGCCCGGCCGCGCTCCCCACGCGCTCTCAGATCCGGCGCAGCGGCGGCGGCGAGCAGAGCGGCTGCTAACTCTTCCGGGTCTTGAGGCTTGGCGAGCCAACCGCATTGCGCTGCTTCCAGCAGTTCTGGAATCGCGCCCACCGCCGTTGCCACGATCGGCCGGCCCGCTCCCATCGCTTCCAAAACAGTAAGGGGAAGGCCTTCGCTGACCGAAGACAGAACAAAAGCGTCGATGTCGGAAAGGAAGGCGGGTACCTGTAGACCAGCCCCCAACAGCCGGACCGAATCCGCCATTCTAAGCGCCTGGACCCGGCTTTCCAGTTCACCGCGAAGGGGGCCGTCCCCCAGAATTTCGAGCCGGCAGTGAGGCTGCGATTTGCGAACGCGTGCAAAGGCTTCGAGCAATGTAAGGTGGTCCTTGACTGGAACCAACCGGCCGACAGCTCCGAATGTAAAGACGCTGTTCGGCTCCTTGCAAGCTGTGCGGTCGAAAGCGTCCAGTGGAATCCCATTACGGATTACCACCGAACGCCGGCCCGCTATCATGGTCGCATTCTTCAGATGTTGTTCCACGGTCCCACAGCAGGATACTACGCGGTCCGACCAAAGGCAGCTCAGCTCAAACAGTAGCGTCGAAGGTGTTCGTGCCTGAATATTGGCAGGTCCGTGAACCGTAGTGACGGTGACCGGCACGCGCGCCAGCCGTGCGCTGAATACGCCATAGTGATGGACCAGCGGATTATGGGTATGGACCACTTCGATGGCCCGGACTTTCAAATGACTTGCCAGCTTGCGTGCCGTCTCCAACCGGAAGCCTTCTGGCTTACACAGCTCGAGCACTTCGATGCGAGATTGTTCCAGATGCCGGGCCAGTGGTCCGGCGCGACGCAGACAGGCGACTGTGACAGTGTGCCCCTCGGCAGCGAGCGCCTGGGAGAGATCGACGACCATCTTCTCGGCCCCGCCGATCTCGAGGCTATTGACCAGTTCCAGAATTTTCATCGAACAAAAAAGAACCTAGGAGATGCTGGCGGGAATCTCGGCTGATACTGGGGGCTCCTGATTCAGAGCTTCCGGTTGAGGATGGTTCTTCCTCACCAGCTCCCAGGCGGCGCAACACAGCAGGACAATGTAAGGAAGATCGTAGCGTTGCGAGCTGTAAAACGTACCGCCAATAGCGAACGCAATCAGTGAGATTTGCAAGCCGATCGCCATGGTAGCCAGTTGAGAATAGCTATTCTTGAGCTTTCGTATCTGCACGCCAAGCCACAAGATCGTGCCCCACAAAAGGACCAGGTAGAGCAGCAGAGCAAATATTCCTGAGTCAACTAACATCTGCACGTACGTGTTATGAACAACATGGTCATCTTCCCGGCCAAGATACCGGGGCACCAAGGCGATAAAATTTAGACCACCAAATCCGACACCAAAGAGGGGATGATCCAGCCACATATTCATGGCGGCCTGGGCGAACTCGACGCGGGAGGCTGCCGACCTTTCATCCTCATAATGCGCGATCGTAGACATGCGATTGACGTACTGATCCCGGACCGAATAGACCGCAGCGCCCGCAACCAATGCCAGCATCACGACGATTCCGAGCTTCCTGCGCGATCGCGAAACAATGCATAAAAATACGAAGGCCAAGGCGAGCGAAGATCCGCGGGAGTTAGTCATAATCACGGCCCCGATCGAAACACTAGCTATCACGAGTAAAGCGTTGCGAAGCAACTTATTTTCCGTCAACATCCGCTCATACCAACATAGAGGGATGATCATGGCCAAAGCCAGCCCGACCAGGTTATTATCTGACATCTGGCCCCCATATCCATTGATGAGAATGACACCGCTGTGGGCCACCCCATATCCGCCGAACTTCAGGCCGATGGCTCCAACCGATACGGCAATAATCAAGATCAGACGCTTCAATTCCTCCTGCTCCTGGATCAATACAGGGATCAGAAGCAGGACGAGAAACGATTTCACAAATTCGATGTAGCGATCAATCGATAGGCTCGGCTGGACAGCCAGCAGGGTTGAGGCGAGCAGCGGGCCTTGGAGCAGAAGAAACGTTCTCGCGATCCAACTGTCGAGCAGCCGCCCAATGGCGCCTAGATAAGGAAATGATCCAATCAAGGTGCACACGGCCAGGTACAGCGAGTAGCCATGCGCGTTTTCGCACCAGGCCATTACGTCCGGCCTCATGGTCGCGTACCAGATATAACCGTAAAGGCCGATGCGCGGCCGTACCAAAGCGGTCGCGCATAAAACCAAAACAACAGCCGTCAGAAAAATTTCGCGAAGAGTCACAACCTTATGCGATTTATTGAGTTAAAGGATCTGGTCGAGACCGATATAGGCTAACTCAGCGCACATTGGTTCTTTGGACCTGCCGGGTTGCTCGCCATTTTTCAGATGCGAATAGCTCACCAAAAGCTCTACTAGGATTGGACTTGCAGTATTAAACAAATTATGACGCCAACTTATTCCCATCTGCCGTAAGAAAAGCAAAGTGGACGTCAAGGTCAATTAATCCATTAACAGCGTCGTTCGCGCACGGCATCGAGAACCTGCCACATCTCCCAAGCCGAAACGAAACGGAGCGCATAGCCTCGCCGCTCGCACTCGGCGCTGAGGTCTTCAAAACAGCGGTCAAGCCCTCCCTCCAGTAGCATAGACGCATTAGCCTCCTGAGTGCCGTGTGTGTGCAGTTTCAAAAAAATATGATTTCCCACCTGCGGCGCCAAATCCAGCCAAGAACGTGCGCGCCCTTGAACGGGTGGGTCATAAGCAGCTAGCTCTCCGGTTTCGAGACGCGGTATCAGTCGCCGGGAGCCCCGATAATTCCACCCTAGGGGACCAGGAATAAGCAACAAGTCGCCTTCCACTGCACCGCCGGGCTTGAGCGGTTTGCCACGATGATGCGATTTAGGTTTTTCCGGGTCATCTTTGGCCCAATAGATTGTGTTCACTATTGCCGTTTGAGTGCCACTTGGTGCAGAGGGCAGCGTGAAGTCGGCATAGCAGCCCAACTGCTTCAGCAAGGTGATTTCATGATTTAGTCCGCACCATCTGCCGTCAGGCCTCGAGTTGTCCAACGCCCAGTTACCATGGATAAAGCCAAACACCAATTTATCATCGCGTCGCCGGAGAAGGCCGTGGCGCAGATGCAGAAGCTCAACGAAGCTCCGCAGTCGAGTGACAAAATCTGCTTCTCCTTCACCGTCGTGGTGCAGATGGACTTCCACATCCGCGATGCCCGCTTCAGCTAGCTCTGTAATGTAGGCCACTGCGTCGGCATCGTATTCTTCTTGAGCGTAGAAGAAGGTATAGCACGGACTCTTGCCGGCCGAATCTCGGTGACGCGAAGCCACCCGAGGCCAAGCCTTCCGCCAGCGGTTCACCCGCTCGATTGCCGTGGCCCGATCGGCCTTTCCCCAGTATGGCTCGTAATGATCCGCAATGGTCATCCAGACAGTTTGCGCCGGACCTGCTCGCCGCCGCTCAAGCCGATTCTGGATATAGCCCGGCAGCCACAGGTGCAAATTACCGAAACTATATGGAATCATTTACGCAGACGCAAGTTCCGTACAACAGTGTGCTCCGCCTACCAAACACATTCACCAGACACACGCGGGCCTTTACTGGCCCGTGCGGCAACTACCTCCCGATAGGCTGGCGTTGATAACCCGCTGTAAATCCACGACGTCACACCGGCCATTTCCATCCAAGTCCGCTACGCACGAACCAGTTCCCAAGGCGCTAGACAGAGAAATATTAACGTCATTGCTGTCAACCTTGCCATCTCTATTTACGTCGCAAGGCGTTGTAGAAGGATTTGACGCGGCCGTGCCTACCACAAATTCTGCGAAGTTTTTGGTGTTCGATGCAGCCGTCGCTGTACCGCTGTATGCTGCGACGGCTGGCCATCCGCTTCCGTCTGTGCCATCTAGCGAAATCGTAGTTCGATTCACATTCCGAATGGTATATGTGCCGTTCATCGGATGTGAGCCGCCGCCACTCTGCAGCACACCGGAGATGATCACTTGATCGCCGTCACTTAGAAAACCCTCATTCGACAGCGTTACTTGTACCGGCGCCGTTCGTGTAATAGACACGATCGGCATACGTGGCCTAATACCAAAGTACATTGCGCCCGCTCTTGCGACGGAGGGCGAGCTATAGTTAATTATCGTATAAGGGCTGTCGTCTGGGCCGGTTATCGAGCCGCCGTTGATGCCAGTATTCCACCCGTTCTGGCGCATTGACAAAGTCGAGTACCGGACATCGAAGGTCACCCCTTTCGGAATATTCTTTGGTTGATTCCAAGAAACCTCGTATTTACCTGTGACGGGGTTATAGGTTCCGGCTACAGATGACACAAACGCATCTGCACCGTTACTGACCGTATCTAATGTATATGGACCCGTTGTACACGTCACCCCGGCGGCCTGTAACTCGGACGCCGACGTCGGTCCGAAATAGAAGTGTGTCATCCCGTCATAGTAATGGACCGGAATGGCCATCGTCGGGCTGTTCCATTCAGGGTCTTCAACATACTCAGCACTACCCGACTGACCAACTCGATGTTGAACTGAACGGTTAAGCTCTACGTAAACCCATTCGTTAGCTTGTGAACCGGCATTTAAAAAGTGATAATAATGCTGGCCTTGGCCGCTTTCGGGTGGGCTTGGGTCCTGGGGAGAGCGTACATATGTGCCGATTTCCAACCAGTGTTTGCCACCGGTGGATGGAGCAATATTGGTACTGCACTTATAGCTCCAGCGCATACGGTTAATGTTTGGATTCCACGTTCCACTTTTGATCCAGGCCTTAAGATATGATCCCGGATTCGAGTAGCAACTTGCTGCATCACAAGCAAGGGTCATGATCCAATATCCTAGGCCATCTGGAGCGGACCCTTGTGTTCTACATACTAACGTGTTGTTCGATACCGAGCAGGTCGTCGGTCCTTGGTTTGTCATACCTGGCCAGAGTGGTCCGGGTATTCCGTTTTGTCGCATTGCTGCGAAATCGTCCAGTACCACGGACTGACCAGGAAGCTGAGTTATGCTAATCACAAGAGCGCCGATTATTAGAAACAACTTGTTAATAGATTCTCGCATTCAAGTCACCTGTTATATAGTCTGCTGACATACGATGAAGCACGGTTGGGATCTGTTCACAGTTCAGCCCCCCTTAACGCGCTTTGGCCGATTTTGCCGGAACCGATTGGAATGCGTTTTTGGACGCTTGCTATCGGCCCGGGATAATGAAATACAGTCATGGGAATTCGCCCCGCGCGAGTTGTCACGGGAAAAGTGCCGAGCAGGACGAGCCTGCCGCGAGCTAAAAGAGACTCAGTCTCATGCCGGAATGGAACATCAAATCCTTCTGTTACGATGAGCCGGACTCGGTAATCCTTACAGACGGCAAGGATATCACTAGTCGGACTTAAAAGGTCCGAGCCGCGCAAAGTATAGATTCTCCTCGTGACGTCATACTGGCGTACAAATGGAATAATCATTTGATGGTGTTCGCCAATATATAGAATATTGCCCGCAGGCGGATAGCGAGTAACAGTTTTGAAAATGGTGTCTAGTCCGTCGAAACCATCAGTTTGAGTTTGACTAAGGCCTGCTAGTGCTGGAATGCCAGAGATGATAAGGATGACGTAGATAATCCATGATCGGCATGAGTACCGCCTGCTTAATGCGACGAGAAAAGCCACCGCAAGAATGATTAAGGACGGTAGCCAAAAGAGGGCATACCGATCTTGCTTGTTTAGGAAATATGAAAACATCAGATACCACGATGCTATCCACCCGAGCCAGAGGGCGTTAGCTCGAAAAAAAACAGGATTCAGAAGACTGTAACCCACGCCACCGATAGCCAGAAGTATAAGGATAGGATTTAGTAGGCGAGGTAGATGTGTTGGATAATAAAGCCATCCTGTCGCTGACCAGCGATCTGGCGGCGCTGCAGAGTTTAAAACGAAGCTTTTGTCAGATCCGATCGATTGGTGAAGATTCGCTTTGCCGATGGTTACTGTGTAGAGGGCCAGTGGTGTCAATAAGAGGATAAGCAGGAGCACTGATAACCAGCAGCGACGGTTGCGAAAAATGTCGCGATGATTTACATAAGCGTCTAGGAAAAATGCAGGGAAGATGAAGACAACAGTCTGTTTCGTATAGACCGCAGCCGCAGCGGTAAAGCTAAAAAGCAATAGATCAGCCCAGCGGAGAGAAGCATGAGTGACGATCCGTTTATAGAAGAAGATCGAAAGGAAAGTGACGGCAAGAGCGGGAATCTCGAGCATTATCTGCTGATAAAAGGCAGCGATTATTGGTGTTGACAAAATCAGTAATACTGTCAAGACAGCCGTGGCGCGAGAGAAACTGCGACGGAGGAGGGCATGTATTATTAGAGCCAGCAGGAGGCCAAAAGCCAAGACACAAACCCGGGCTACTCGGACGTCAATTTGGCCGAATAAAAAAAAGAGTGCTTCGATGGCCGGAAAGAGGGGCGGCCAAAAAACGAAGCCCAGAGCAGGGTACTGCTCATAATATGAGAAGGTATACGCTATCGGGTGCCGAAGTGATCGAGGCAAGTCAATGATGAAATCGCGGAAGAAGATCCCATCCATTATGTGGTGAGCGGAGTCGATGTCGTCGATCCGCGTCGACGCGAGATGAGGTAATGAGATAAGAACAGCCGCAAAGACCAACACGGTTTGAGGTAGGTATTGAGAAAGTCGGCGTGCAGAGACCACTACTGGACCGCCAAAGTGCCTTGTGAGTTCGCACCAGCGGCCCTGGGCCTTCACAGAGGACGATGGACGTCCAGTGTTCGTGCTGGCCTTCATCGTATAACGGTGCCCGTATTAAGGTAGCTAAGCAACTGGATAAGGATAAGGCACATCGCCTCGAATCAGCAATACTGACAAATGTTAGCGGCGTCAGCCGTGCGCCTTACACACGTTCTCTGGCACGATGCAGATCTGTCGTCCCCACCCTACGATACGCTAAAGGCGAGCTGCTGCTAGGCTGAAGACCTGAGCGCTGGGAAAGCCCCGAGAGGAAAGGTCGGTTACTCGTCAGGAAGAGAGGCGAATCTCGAATGTTCGCCCTGGCCTTCCCGTGCCGCAGGTGTATGCCTGCCTTTAAAGCTATAGCGGCCGGCAACGTCGCCATAACGGATGCGTATTAGTTCGAGAAACGAGGTCAGCCCCTTTGAGAATGTAACTCTCGTGCCAGGTCTGTCACTCCATCGCACAGGCAGTTCCATAACCTGCAATCCCAGTTTCCGGGCTATAAACAGGTCCTCAACATCGAATCCGAAACCGTCCAAGTGCTGGCGTTGAAAGATCTGACGCGCCGCGGCTGCATTGTAGAGTTTGAATCCACATTGCGTGTCCCGAAATGGTAAACGCGTAATTAGCCGCATTATGCAGTTGAAAAGACGGCCAGCCCATTCACGGAAGATGGGCTGATGGATTTCGATGAGCGATCGATTCAGCGCTCGGGATCCTATAATCACCGATGCTCCGTTGGCTAGGGCGCTGGCGAGCATGGTATTTAACTCGTCTATTGGTGTCGAAAGATCCGCATCCGTATAAAGTATCCACTGCCCTCGTGCTTGCAGCATGCCGCGCCGGACTGCATAGCCTTTTCCACGATTGATTGGATTCTGCAGAATACGCAAAGTGGGCATCATGTCACGGAAGCGGTCGGCGATTTCAAAAGTACGATCCGATGATCCGTCATCCACGACGATAACCTCAATGAAGGGCCACGTGTAGCAATCGAGAAAGGTCTTAAGGGTCTCTAGCGTTTTCATCAGCCGTAGCTCTTCGTTAAAAGCAGGTATAACGATTGAGAGTGAAATCAGCTCCGTGAAACAGCCGTGATCATTGGATCGACCTTCTAATGTCCTGGATGACATAAACTGATGCTAGATTGGTGCAATTGAGGGGCCACCGCAGTATCCGGTAGAAAAGAACCGATACGAGTTCTTGCGGGCGCCTGACAGTTTAGGAGTTAAGGAAACTATTTTATATCAATGCCCACAGGCCGCTTATTTGCCTGACCGCGGAAGGCAACAAATATAGTTAGATGGTAACTGATTTTGACGAGTTCTCCGGGACCTTACGGGCCGAGTCCTCACGGGTGAAGAGCCAGTGTTCATCAACGGCCAGAATCTCAGCGATCCGGGCGCGAATTTGCGGATTCGGCTGGCGGAAACCGTTGACGATCTTGCTCAACAGGGTTTCATCAATCCCAAGCAGTTGAGCGAGCCGGTTCTGCCGGATTCCCGATCGCCACAATTGCAGCTTTAAATTTGGATACATAATTCTCTATGCCCGGACCTGCCGGGTGAAAGCCGCTGGCTCCACATCCCGGGTATTGACTTCGGCCGCCACGGATTGCCCCAGCAGCGGAACCGATACCACCAGGCGAGCCTCATTCTTGATGTGCACCAGCAAACCTTTCAAGCCCGTCAGCGGTCCTCGTATCACTCGTACAGGCTTTCCTTCCCGCAATAGCGGATGCACCCGATATTTCACTCGCGATTCCACTACCGCACGCACGGCCTCAATCTGAGTCTGCGGAATGGGTTCGATCTCTCCAGCCTGGCCCAAGACCCGCACTACTCCGGCAGTTTGCAGGACGCGCAGCCGGATCTCCGGGCGATCCACAAACCGCACAAACACATAGCCGGGAAACAATGGCACAGCTATCGTTTTTTTCCGGTCCTTCCACTGGTGTATCTCTTCATAGGCAGGCAGGTATGATTCAATCTGTTTGGCCGCCAGCTCCGCTGCGATCCGCCGTTCGAAATTCGAGCGTGTTTGCGCGGCGTACCATAGCGGCTCTGGGGGCAACAGCAGGCCTTCATGGCGTTCGGTGATCGGTGAAATCTGCATATAGCTCCGCCCTTTCACTTACAGTTCCTCCTGTAAGCGGCGATCGGATGCACTTCTCCCGCTTTTCTCTGCTCGTATCCCTAATCGGGCCGGAGCCCTGTGGCTCCAGCGCCAAACCCGTATCGAATGCTCTATCAGACCTGCTTACTCATACCGGCCGAGATAGTAATACGGGGAGTGATAATGCAAAATCCTGCCCAGGAACCAATCTTCGATACAGTTCAGCACGACTCCGACGAGCTTGGGCTTGGGCACTGTCTGAATCGCTTTGAAACACGCCGGCCGCCTCGTATGATCTGGCCGCACCACCACGATGATCCCGTCGGCTGCCGATTGCAGCAGGTCGTAGTCCGCTACTCCTTCAATTGGCGGAGAATCGATGACAACGTACTGAAACGTCTGCCGGATGATCTCGCAGACCTCGCGCCATCGCGGCGAATCCAATAGCTCAGTCGGGTTCGCCCGCGGCGCTCCGGCCGGCATCACATAAAGGCTGGGGAATTGCTCCGCCCGGATCACCACGTCGCACAGCTCCGCTTTTCCCTCCAGCAGGTCCGCCAAACCCGGGCTCTTCGGCAGCCCCAGTTGGGAATGCACTGTGGAACGGCGGATATCGGCGTCCATCAGAAGCACCGTGGTATGGGCTTTCAGTGACAATGCGCCAGCGAGGTTGACGGAAGTGACGCTCTTACCGTCCCCTGGCCCCGCGCTTGAAACCAACAGCACGCGAGGCTGTTTCGGATGCTGCAAAATCTTGGTCCGGATAATGCGATATTGCTCGCCGGCATACCAATGATTCTGGTCAAAAGGCAGCAGCGGCGTGCCGCCGGAAACACGAAGTGCGAACGTGCGGACCTGGCTCAGAAAGTCGGACCGTTCTGTCTGATCCGGTGTAATCGTCTCCAGCGCCGCGGCGGTTTTCTCAGCCGCTGCCGAATCCAATGGCAGGAACACAGGTTTTGCGGTCGCCGGCGGTTCGGCCACAGCAGGCTCAAGGGCCGCCGGCTCAATCGCCGCGGCTGTCCCCGATGTCTCGGCGTCTTCGGTAAGGGAAGGCAGAATCATGTCCGGAATCTCGCCCTGTCCCTTTTTCAACGCATCGAATATCTTGCTCATGAAAGTTTCGATTCACCACGCCGCGATTATTGAGCTAGGCCAAGCTTCCCCGCCCATCGCGCGAAGAACGATGCCTTTCCGGCCTGCTCGAGCGTGCGCAACGGCGCGGGTTGGGTGAGGACAGGCAGCGGAATAGCAGGAGGCTCCGCCGGCTCCGCGGCCGGAGCGGTGGTTTCTTCTACCGAAGCTGGAGTCGTGGCGCGCGCCCCCGAGGTTACAGCCGTCCGCGGCCGGGCGGCGGCCGGCTCGGGCGCCGGTCCCGGAATTACGTACTTGACGGGGCGCCGCTCGGAATCGATCAAATCCAGATCCCGGCACGCCTCGGTAACATGTGCGGCGGTTACCTGCGAAGCGCTTTCGGCGAAGGCCAGCATCAATGCGTTATCGCAGATCGCATTAATGACGCGCGGAATACCGCGGGACCACTCCGCCAGCCGCGTAACGGCTTCCGGCAGGAACGGCGTCGGCAGCGAGCCGCCGGCCCGTGCCCACCGATAGCGGACGTACTGTTCCACCTCGGCGGCCGAAAGCTCCCCGATGGAGAACCGTACCGCGATCCGCTGCTTCAATTGGCGCAGGTCCTCGCGATTCAAAACCTGGTTCAGCTCACTTTGCCCGAGCAGCAAAATCTGCAGCAGCTTCTGATCGTCGCGCTCAAAGTTGCCAAGCAGGCGAATCTCTTCGAGCACCTCGGCGCTAAGTTTGTGCGCCTCATCGATGACCAGGGCCGAGATTTTGCCCTCCCGTTGCCCTGCCAGCAGTAATTGCTGGAGTTTCATCAGGCGCTGGGCCTTGCTTGCAGGCACTTCCGTCATCCCGAAATCGAGCAGAGCCATCTCCAGAAACTCCGCCGGCGTCAGCGTCGGATTCAGAATCACGCTCGATTGGATGCGGCTTGTCGGCAGGCTTTGCAGGACCTTGGCCAGCAACGTCGTCTTACCCGTGCCGGCCTCTCCGGTCAGGACCACGAATCCCTTCCGGTCCAGGATGGCATAGGTCAGCCCGGCAAGTGCCTCGCGGTGCTGCCCGGTAAGAAACAGGAGTCCGGGATCAGGCGTCATCCCGAAGGGTTTTTTGCGGAGACCGAAAAACTGCTGGTACATATCTAAAACCGATGGGAAACGAAATAAAACCCGGCTGCGAGAATCAATAGCAGCGATACCAGGGCCGAGGAAAAAACCGCTAGCCGGCGCCGGCGGCGCCGCGGTTTGTTGACTGGTTTGACTTCCAGCCATCCTTCAGCCGGAATCCGAATATGCGGCAATCGCCCGAGGACGGTTACCCCCGGCGGAAGCTCCCATTCGCCGAGCAGCACGCCCTGACGCAATTCCTTACCAACGCCCAACACCAAACCGAGCGCCAGGCCCATGGCGGAGCCCATCATTGCCAGCATTGGCCGGTTGGGTTTGATAGGCTTGGCGGGAACACGCGCCGGGTCGGCAAGCGTGAACCGCTCGGATTTTTGCCGTAGCTCCATCTCGGTAGCCATCTGAGCGGCAATCTTTCGTTCGAGCAGAGACCGGTAATTGGCCTTGGAGATCTCGTAGTCCCGCGTGACCTGCGCCATCTCCTGCTCGCGGATCGGGAGCCGGCCGATGCGCCCCTGGTAGGTATCAATGTCGTTGAGGATTCGCCGCTGTTCCGTTTTGCGGGTCTCGAGTTCCTGTTCGACTAGTGCCAGTTGAGAGCGCAGAGACGAGATGCGCTCCTGCGCCTGGCGGATTTCGGGCGACTGCGACGCACGTTCTGTCACAGGCGGCCGCGCCGGAGCGCGGCTGCCGGATGGCGCTGCTGGTTTTGGCTCCGGCCGCTGTGGTTCCTCAAGGTTCCTCCATTGGGCGATTTCCGCCGTCAGCCGTTTTACGTCCGGGTGATCGTCGCTGTATCGCATGCGCAGAGCGGCCAATTGACTCTGTAACGTCTCCAGGCGGGTGGGAGTTCTTGTCCCGGGCGAAACGGGCACAATCGGCGCCGGCAGACTGCGAGTCGCTTCGCGGGCGCTGGTGTTCAGTGCGCGCTGTTGTTCGGCCAGCATATCTTCGGTCAGGTTCAGGGCATTTTGCAGGGTCAGCTTGGAGTCTTGCGCGCGGTTGATCGCGTCCCGGTTGGCCTCGAGCTGCACCTGCAGGCGGCTGAGCACGCCGTTCAAAGATGCCTCCTGCTGCGGCAGCTCGCCATTGTGCTGAATCTTGAAGGCGCTGAGAGCGGCTTCCAGCTCATCGAGCTTCTTCTTGGCTGCGCGCAACTGGCTTTCGATGAACTCAGAGGTGCCTTCGGCCTGCACTTCGCGTGTTTTCTGGTTTTCTTCGATGTACAGGTTCGCAATCCGGTTGGCCACCTGCGCCACTACCATCTGGTCCGGTCCCTGATAGCCGATGCGGAACGCTCCCGGGCGTCCACCGGTCCAGATCCGCTCGTAGCCGATGCTTATGTCACGGCGCATCATATCCAGGATCTCCTCCGGATAATGTGTCTGCCGCTGTTTCCGGTACAGCCCGAAATCGTCAATGATCTTCATGAGCTGGTTGCTGCTGAGGATCTGCTGGCTAATGGAGGTAATACGGTCCTGTACGTCGGTGTTGACGGTGGATGACACATATTTTTCCGGGATCTTTTGCGAATCCACCAAAATCAGCGCTTCGGCTTTATAGATAGCCGGCAGTCTCCGGATTACGACATACGCGGCCAGGCTGATTGCCAGCCAGCATCCCAGGATGATGAGCTTGCTCTTCCATAGCATCCGCACGATCGAGAGCGGTGCAACAGGCATGAAGGAGGACTTTTCCGTAGACATAGTTAAGCCAGGTCCGGTTGCGAGCTAGGTAAGGCTGTCAACATCTTTTGTACTGATGGCAAGGGAAGAGCCAAACCTCTAAACACTTGAATTTTGGGATGATTCGCCGGAGAGCGGCGTTTTAGACGTGATTCCCGGAAGCCTGCGCCTGGGACTTTGTCCCAAAGGTTGGAACAGTCCGCCCAAGCTAGTGCGGATACCAGGTCCGGAATAACAAAGGCCTGACAGGCGGGGGGCCTCGTCAGGCCTGAGAAACCTATAGCAATGAGGAGCTACCTGAGTTAGTGCTGCATCCGGAAGCGGATCAACCCAGCCACGGCAACCAGCACGCTGCCGAGCAGCAGGATCGAAGCCGGTTCCGGCACTGCTGCCAGGGATTCGATCTTCACCACAAAATCGTTAAAGTCTTTGTCGGAAGAGGAGAATGGCAGGTCTTCGAAAGCCAGCGTCCAGGCTCCTGCCGAAGTGGCCGAATTGCCGCCTAAGTAGGCCATCATTTGGGGGGAGCCGCCGCTGTTCAATTCGTCGTCGGAAAAGAACTTGTTCGTGCCGGTATCGATGTAGAAACCGAATCCGGAGACCGGAACATTATAGATTCCGGTAAAGACTTCGCTCGAATCGCCGGTGATCTTCAGTTGTGTGCCTGCCAGGTTCCATTGCAGAGAAGCCGTGCTCGGAAAACCCGAGGATCCCGTCAGGCCTTCGGCGCTGCCTTTGAAGATCGGCACCAGAATCAGATTCGATGGGTCGGTACCCGACCACAAACCGAACGTTGTTGTAGCGGCATTGCCGGCCAGCTCGATAGTCAGTTGAGGGTTGATGTTTCCGGGATTCGTAGTCGGTTTCCATTCCGAAGTGGACTCCTGATCCGAGACGGCATCCACGCACCCTTTGCACCCGTAGATGTAATCCAGAATATCCTGCAGGTTGGCGCTGTCAGGCCCGCTCGGCCATCCCGGTGTTCCACTCGGAAGCGCGTCAGGCGACGGCGCCGGCAGACTTGCCATAGGCCGACTGTTCCCCGGAGTGATCGTTGCCCAGCATGCCGGGATGGACAACAGAATGGAAAGCCCTCCGATCCATTTAGTTCTTATACTCTTCATGTTTCCTCACTCGTTCTCCTCCGCATTTTTGCTCCCGGGTAGCGCACCAGGCTGCGGTAGTGCTTATGCCTTATGCAAGGCAGGAACCAAAGTACTACTGCCTGAGTTTCCATAACATATCGGCCTTTCGCCACATGTTGTACGTTCAAAAAAGTCAAAATCAGTGCAAACAATGAAAAGCTTCTGAGTCGCTGCGTCGGCCCCAAAATGCAGCAGGCTCTGCGCCGCGTTGAAATAATCGGCACAGAGCCAGAGAGAAAATAGAGTGTTGCGAACTGAAAGGACGATTCGTTATACGCGCTTACTGCGTCGGATTTTGCATCTGGTACAACGCCTGGCGGGCCAGTTCGGCCTCCCGGATTGAGGGCGCCGCTTTCAAAGCTGCCCGCAGCACCTGCTCGGCCCGGCGCCGGTTTCCGGCTGCGGCATACGCTAGCCCAAGATGATACCGCGAGACGATCTTTGGGCTTTTTGCGACGGCACGCTCCAGATACCGAACGGCGGTCGGGTACAGCCCTTTGTGGTAATAAGCCCAGCCGATCGTGTCCTCGACATCGTAATTATCGGGTGCCTGCTCCATCGACTGACGCGCGTATTGCAGAGCCTCGTCGGGCTGCCCGGCATGATCAACCAGCAGATAGGCAAGGTTATTCATCGCCGGAACGCAGCCGGGATCGATCGCCAGCGCACGCCGGTAACTTTCGATCGCTGCCGAACGGTTCCCGAGGCTTTCCTCAATGTTCCCTAACGTGAGCAGCGCCTCGGCACTCGGCGCCTTCTCCAGTAATGCCAGGAGGCGGCGTTTGGCGGCATCCCGATTTCCTTCCGCCAGATCGATTTCAACTAGACGCAGCTCCATGCGCTCCGCATCGGCGCCGGCCGCCATGGCAGCCAGAAAGGCTGCACGCGCTTCCGCATAGCGCCGGCTCTCGAACAGCCAGCGTGCTAGCGTGCTCTGCGCCGCTGCCGATGTCGGATACTGTTCAGCGTGCCGCCGCAGTCGCGCAATCCCTTCGGCCGGCTTGCGCTCAAGCTGATAACTGCCAGCCAGCGCTTCGAGGATGCGGGGATCCTCCGGACTTGCCGTCAAAGCCTCTTCCAAGACATGGCGTGCCGCGGCATATTCCTTGCTCTCCAGGCTTAGTACGGCTTGCTGCAGAAGCAGCTCCGGCAGGCGTGCTGCTTGCAAACCGTACTCAATCCCCCGCCGCGCCTCGGCCCGGTTATGGGCCGCCAGCAGAGCCCAGTTGCGCTCGATCAGAACCGGCATTGTATCGACCTGCTCGCGCGGAGCCGCATTCAAGAGGTCCAGAGCGGCGCGCGGCCTCTTTGAGGCCACCAGTCGCTGGGCCAATTGGATCCGGCAAGCGAGCAGCGACGGATTCACGCGCAGAGCGGCTTCGAGCTCCTGGCGTTCGAGCAGCGGCTCGCGCTGCGCGTGGTGGATGCGGGACATCAGGTAGTGAGCCTCTCCGCGGCTCGGCTGATCGTGCAAAATCTGGGTCAGATCGGCCTGCGCGGGTGCGTAGTTGCGGACGCGAATAAGCAGGGCGGCGCGCTGGAGTAACGCCTCGGTGTCTCTGCGGTTCTTCGCGAGTGCGGCATTCAGAAGCTGCTCCGCTTCCGAGGCACGCCCGGACACGACGAGAGCCGAAACCAGCAGACTGCGCACCTGCCGATCTTTCGGATCGGACTGTGCCAGTCTTTCCAACTCTCCGATGGCTTCCATCTGCCGGCCATTCTGAAACAGAAATATGGCATGCAGCGAGCGGTACCGGGTATCGGGCAGACGCGACAAGTGGCCCAAACTCTCGCCGGCGGCGGCCTGGTCCCCCCTTTGCAAGGCAGTATTGGCCAAGTCCAAAAGGGCCTCGGCATTGGATGGCTGCATTTTCCAGGCTTTGCGGAACTGCTGTTCGGCCTCCGGGAGGCGGTTCACGAGCACGTAAAACCGGCCTAATGCCATGAGCGGAGCAGTGTCGCGCGGCGCCTGTCGGACGGCATCCTGCAGAACCTGCTCGGCGAGATCTGTCTCCTTGCGCGACAGATACAGCGAAGCCAATGTCACGGCCGACTGTAAGTGCGCCGGAAATTGTGCCAAAGCTTGCTTGAGATGCTCTTCGGCCTGCCCGCTTCGCCCAAGACGCCATTCCGTAATGGCCAGCAGGTTCAGCCCGTCAGCGCCGACTCCCGGAGCTCCGAGCAGACCTTTTAACTGCTCGCCGGCCTTCCGGACCACCTTCGGTTCGCGGTTGTAGGCCATCAGCTCGGCCATTTTCAACTGCGCCGGCACATGCTTGGGATCGAGGTCGAGCGCTTTGCGCAGGCAAGCCAAAGCCGACTTCATGTCGTGGGTAGCCAGCAGAACCAATGCCATCTGGTAATAGGGCTCGGGGTCGGCAGGGCGAAGCTGCGCGGCGTTGCGAAGTTCCAGAAGCGCCCGCGCGTAGTCCTTCGCCTCCAGATACTTGCGGCCTTGTTCGAGATGCTTGGACGCGCGCTGCTCCGGGCGCGCACATCCCCAGGTCAACAAGACCGCGAGGATGCCGGAAAAAAGGAATGCGTAACCCTTGATGGACATGAATGGGGACCCGACGCCGGAGCCTATCTTCCGCCATGACCCGAAATCACAATCCGGATAGTTTGGAGAATGATAGCGAAATCGAAGAATACCGACATGTTTTTCAGGTAAAACAGGTCGTATTCCAGTTTCCTGAAGGCGTCTTCAATGCTGCTTCCGTACTGATACTGCACCTGCGCCCAGCCGGTGAGGCCCGGGCGAACCGAATGCCGCTCGTCGTAGTAGGAGATTTCCTTGCGGAGCTGCTCGACGAAAACGGGCCGCTCGGGCCGCGGCCCGACAAAGCTCATGTCGCCGCGAATCACGTTGAGAAACTGAGGCAGTTCATCAAAGCGGTATTTGCGGAGATACTTGCCGATGCGCGTCACGCGTGGATCGTTCTGCTGCGCCCACTGCGCCGCACCGCCTTTTTCGGCATCGGTGCGCATCGAGCGGAACTTGAGCACCTCGAAGGTTTCGCCGCGCAGCCCTACACGTCTTTGCCGGTAAATGATCGGCCCGGGTGAATCGAGGCGGATCAGAATAGCCACCAGCGCCATAACCGGCGCCGAGAGCACCAGCCCCAGACAACCGAAGAACAGGTCAAAGAGACGCTTGGCGATCCAGGTCAGCCGCGAACGGTGAAATCCGTCGGAGAAGACGAACCAGCTTGGCTGCACCGTTTCCAGCCACACGCGGCCGCTCAGCGCGGCAATGGTTGAATGCGCATCTTCGACGCGGACTCCCTGGACCCGCAATCTGACCAGTTCGCGAATCGGCAGCGCCCCGCGGCGGTCCTCCATGGCCACAACAATACGGGAAATGCGGTGCGCGGCCGCAATTGCTTCCAGCTCCGCGGCATTGCCCAGAATCGGATGACCGAACAAACTGTCAGCTTCGCCAGTACCGGTCTCAACGAATCCCGCCAGCCGGATATTCAAATCACCGCGCCGCGCCAGCTCGTTGGCCACAGTCAACGCCAACCCATGTGTTCCCAGCACCAGCATGTTCTGCGAAGGGCCGGCGACATGCCACGCGGCTTCGAGCGCCATGCGGCTGATCACCACGAACGCCGCCAGCAAAGCCATGCTGATGAAGAAGACGCCGCGGCCGATCAGCAGTTGGGGGAAGACGTAGTATGTCAGCGCCAGAAGAATACATCCGATGCCGAGCGACTGGCCCAGGCACAGCCATTGCTCGGAATGGCTGCGCATCGTGCGCAGATCATGAAAATCGCTGTAATAGAGACAGATCTGAAATACGATCACGAACAGCAGAATCTGCAGCGCGAAGTTCGGAAAACGGACATACGCATCAAAGCCGGCCGGGTCGTCCCAGAACCGCAGCTTGGCGCCACAGACAAGCGCCACACTCATCAAAATGCACTCGAAGATGATCAGCAGGAGTGTTTTGAGCGAGACGTACTGATTGAAGATGCGGATCATGAGATTCGAGGTCGATTAGCGATGGGAGATTTGCGGTGACCAAACCATCGACACGCGCGCTGCACTGATGGATGTATTTGGCGAAATACGGAAACTTCCCGGGCTGGTGACACCCGTATAGGTCAGGCAGGCATACTCGACCTGCATCCCCAGATGCCGGTTGATGCTGCGGCCGAACCCCGTTGTGGCCTTCCAGCTTTCCAAATTTCCAAAATTTGTGTTCTGCAGTTGCTGATACCCGAATCCGCTGTAGAGCCGCCACTTACTGCTGGGCCGGGCCCAGTTCCAAGAAGCGTTGAGATTTAGCATGGATCCGGCGCCGACCGCATACGAGTCGGCGAAGTTCCGGTCGCCGGAAACAGAAAACGTGTGAGCTCCGGCTTTATAGGTGGCTCGCAGGCCCACCAGGTACTGTGGTCCGCCCAGTGTCCGCGAGACCGATCGTACACCCATGACGAACCCCCCGCCGCCCTGGACCTGGAAGAACCAGTGCCGTCCCACGATCCGTCCTAGCGTGCCGCTTACCGAATTTCGATAGGCATCGGCAAACCTCGAAAAGTTCCGATCCGTCGAAACGTCGAGGCTGATCTGCGTGTGGGGTGACAGTGAGCGCGAGACGCCAACATTGGCATAGCCTTCAACGGACTGAGGAACCAGGTATACGCCCTGTTGGAAAGCCCGGCCGTTGGTAGGGTCGGTCAGATACTGAAAGCGCGTGGCGCCCACACTGAAATGCAATCTCGTCCGCGATGAGGGAGCATATGAAAGGACCGTTTGCAGGCCGGCATTGAAGATCCGGTTGCCGTAAAGGAGAACACGTACGGGGGAATCGAGCCCTGGCGTGGCGAGCAGAGCGCTGAGCTGGTTGTTGTCGGTCTGGCCGGTAAGCATCGCCCCGGCCAGCTCCTCGAAGGTCGAAGGCGCCGAAGTAATACTGGCCAACTGACTGGGGGTAAACAGGAACTGCTCGGTCGAGCTCAGGGCCGTGTTCAAACTGATCTGCCAGGACCACCTCGGGCTTAGTTTACGGCTAAAGCTGAGCAACAGCGCATGGTTCAGAGCGTTCCACTCCGAATATCTTAGCCGGTTCGTATAGGTCGAGGTGTAGACCATCGACAGCCTGGAGCGCCCACGTCCGTGATTCCAGCCGAAAGTGGCCGCTCCGGAAGTGGCCAGATCCGCACCCAGGTTAATCCCTCTGCCTGAAATGCCCTGGCCGGCATCCGTAGCATTTGAATAATAGGCCACCGAGGTCGACAGGCTGTAGAGGCGAAATCCCTCCGGGCCGGAGCCCAGCGGGTTCAGCGATTGAAAAGATTGCGCGTAAGTAAGCGGGGCAACTACGGCGACCATCATCACCGCGCGCACGAGTCTCGAACCTAACGATAACATCGGTCGGCCGGGATATTTGATGGCTTTCATAATTCCCCCTTTGCAATCAAACCTAGGGACATGGAGAGCAGGGCAATTTCCGGTCCAACGCAATCCTCACGCTACCTGCCGTTTGGCCGCGAAATTCTACTGCGCGATCACAATTTTTTTCCCTCAATTCGAATCTTTGGCCCGCACCATCAGCACCGTGATAGCTTTCCCGTTGAAGGTCTGCTGCCGGCCGAGTCTGTGGAAAGCCAAGTGCTGTTGGGCAGACAGCGATGGTCCCCGTCCAGACAGAAGCCCCAACGACTGCTGCGGCTCCCAAGCTTCCTCTGTCCTTAGGATCGATCTCGAAAGCGGCGGCTCTCATAGGGCTGCTGGCCGCGCTCTACGCTCCTGTGCTTGCGGGGTTGATCGCGGACTGGCGCAATGATCCCAACCTGTCGCAGGGGCTGCTGATTCCACCTCTGGCCTTGTATATCGCCTGGCTCCGGCGGCGGATTACCCTGGCCGAGCCGGTGGACGGCGACCGCCGGGCTCTGGCGCTGGTCATCTGCGGTTGCGGGCTGCTGCTGGCCGGCAAACTCGGAGCCGAGTTTTTTCTGTCGCGCATTTCGCTGGTCCTTGTGCTGGCCGGTCTGATCGGGACGTTTTGGGGAAAAAGACGGCTGAAGACGCTGGCCTTTCCGCTGCTCCTTTTGACGACTTCGATTCCCCTGCCGGTCGTGGTCTACAACCAGTTGGCTGCTCCGCTCCAATTGTTCGCTTCCGGCTGCGCTACCAGGGCGGCGCAGTGGTTGGGCGTCAGTGTCTATCAGGACGGCAATATTATTCACCTGGCCCGGCTTTCGCTCGGGGTGGAAGAGGCTTGCAGCGGTTTGAACTCGCTTTCGGCTCTTACGGTGACGAGCCTGCTGCTGGGCTATCTGTGCTGTGTGCGTTTTCGGGCCCGGCTCACGCTGTTTCTGGCTTCGATTCCTCTTTCTATCGCCGTCAACATTCTCCGCATTACCGGCACAGCCGTGATCGCCGATTATCACGAAGAGTTCGCCATGGGTTTTTATCACTCCTTTTCGGGCTGGCTCATTTTTCTGGTCGGCTTCGGGCTGCTGTATGCCGCGGCTCAGCTTGTGCATCGTTTTCTCGATTGAGCCTCCGGATAGAACCATGAAACGCATCATCTCCCCGTTTTCTGCGACTGTATTGCTGCTCGGAGCCACCTTGTTTGCTTCCACGTGGAGCGACCGGCGGCGGCCCGAGCAGCTCGCTGCGCCGCTGGCGACTATCGGCCGGCAGCTCGGCGCATGGCAGGCGGCGGCCGATCAGTCGCTCGATGCCAAAGTATTGAGTGTCCTGCTTCCTACCAGCTATCTTTCCCGGTCCTACCAGAGCGGGCGCTGGCGGCTGGAACTGTTCATCGCCTACTATGCGCAGCAGCGCGCCGGCGAGAGCATGCATTCGCCGAAGAACTGCCTGCCGGGAGCGGGTTGGGAGATCTGGAAACACGGCTCGGCGGAGGTTCCCGTCGGCGGCCGCACCTTCACCGTGAATCAGTATTCGATTCAAAACGCCGGCCGGCGCATGCTGGTCTTTTACTGGTATCAGTCGAAGGGGCGCATCATCGCCAGCGAGTACCTGGGCAAGGTATTGTTGGTCCGCGACGCCATCTTCGAAGGGCGCACCGCAGGCTCGATCGTGCGCATCGCGCTGGCTGATGAGCCGGGCGCGGCGGAAGCGGGTGTGGCATTTGCCGCCGCCGTCATCCCGCAACTCGAGCGCTGCTTCGGATCCGACCTCACCGGTTTCAGCCGATAATGAAACGGGTATCTACCCGGCCCCATGCCGTTCGAGCAGTTCTGGCAGGACTTGCGTTACGCCGCGCGCAGTCTCGTGCGCGCGCCCGCATTCGCTATCCCGAGTATCCTGATTCTCGCTCTGGCGATCGGAGCCAACACGGCAGTCTTCAGCGTCATCGAGGGCGTCCTGCTGCGAGCTTTGCCCTACCGTGACTCCGAGCGCCTTTGCGTGCTGTGGAAGAGTGTTCCAAAACGAAATATCGAGTGGGACTGGACCTCCTATCCCACAATCCGGGACTGGCGCGAGCAAAGCAACACCTTCGAGGACTTGGCCATGGTGCTGCGGCCCGAAGGCTCGATGGTAACGCTGCGGAGCGAAGCGGGACGGGAGCGGATACAAGGATCGAAGGTCTATGGAAATTTTTTTGAGCTGCTGGGCGTGCAACCGTTGCTGGGGCGCACGTTCTCGAGCGGTGAACAGCAGCGTGGCGAAAGCGTGGCCGTGCTCAGCTATGGCTTTTGGAAGGCGCGGTTCGGAGGAAGCACCGCCGCGATCGGCCGGACGCTTCAGCTTGATGATCGAAGCACTACGATCATCGGCGTGATGCCTCCCTCTTTTCAGTTCCCGGACAAACGTGTCCAGCTTTGGCTGCCGCTTGCAGCCGATCCGCGATGGCCGTTATTCCAGAGGTTCCGGATCTCGGACGCATTTTGCGCGCTCGTACGCCTCAAACCGGGCCGCTCGATCGAGCACGCACGTGCCGAGATGAACGCCGTTGCCGCGCGGCTCGCGCGCCAATATCCTGCGACCGACCGGGATCTTGGAATTCGTGTTGTGCCGCTGTTTGACCAGATCACCGGAGCCCGCACCCGGCAGTCGCTCTGGGCTCTGGCCGCGGCTGTATTTTGCGTAATGCTGATTGCCTGTTCGAATGTCGCCGGTCTGCTTCTCGCGCGAGGCACGGCTCGGGGGCGGGAGCTGGCTGTTCGTGCCGCGCTCGGCGCCGGCCGAACACGATTGCTTTGGCAGCTTGCGAGCGAAAACATTCTGCTGTCGCTTGCAGGCGGAGTAGCGGGGGTGTGGCTCGCTCATGCCGGGCTCGATTCCTTACTCGCGCTCGCACCGGCCGATCTTCCACGTTCCAGTGGGATCGGCATAAACGGAGTGGTGCTGGCCTTCAACTTCGGGATCTGCTTACTTACGGGGATCGCGTTCGGTCTGCCGCCCGCGGCCCAGGCCGTCAGAGCCGAGCCAGCCGCCAGTCTGCGCAATGGAGGCCGGAGCGCATCTGCTGGACCCCGCGCCCATCGGGTGCGCGGTTTGTTGGTTACGTTGCAGTTTGCGTTCGCCGTCGCGCTGCTGGCCGGCGCCGGCCTGTTGATTCGCAGTTTTCTGCTGCTGAATGCCTTTCACCCGGGATTCGATACCAGGCGCCTGCTCACCGTGTCTCTGGAGCTTCCGTCCGACAGGTACAAGAGTGCAGAGCGCCGGCAGGCTGTCCTGGATGACACGGTCGGCCGGATCGCGGCGCTTCCCGGGGTTCGTGGAGTAGCGGTCGGATCGGCGGTCTTCGGCAGCTTCCGGGAGCACGTTCCCAACCAAAACATCCTCGTGGAGGGCCAGCCGTTTACGCCGGATGCCGAGCGTCACGGCCGCGAGATTGTCAGTGACAACTATTTTCGGGTACTGGGGATTGCATTGCGGGCAGGCCGCGTATTTTCAGGCGACGATGTGCCGGATGGGCCGCGCGTTGCCGTAATCAACGAGACCATGGCCCGGCGCCTCTGGCCAGGGCAAAGCGCCGTTGGCAAGCGCTTCAAAGAAATGCTGCCGGGTACGGATGCGCCCTGGATGACTGTGGTGGGAGTTGTGGAAGACATTGTTTACAATCGCGACGGCAGCGTGGCGCCGGTATTTTATGCCCCGGTCCGGCAGTGGTCCCTGACGAGCCTCGATCTGGTCGTGAGAACCGAAGGAAATCCGCAAACGCTCGCCGGAGGTGTGCGGCGGGCCATCGAATCGGCAGATCCAATATTGGCGGATTGCGAGATCGCGACCGTCGAGCATCGCCTGGAGGATCTCGACCGGCCGCGGATGTTCCAAACGCGGATCATCGGCGGCTTTGCGAGCCTTGCGGTGATCCTGGCGGCAGCAGGTTTGTATGGCTTGATGGCGTATTCGGTGGAACAGCGCACCAGAGAGATCGGAATCCGCGTCGCGCTCGGCGCTACGACCGGGAAAATTATGCGCCTGGTGCTGCGTGAAGGCCTGGTATGGGGTCTCGCCGGCATCGCACTGGGCGCCTTGGGCGCACGCGCATTCGGCCGGGCCATTGCCGCGTTGCTATATGGCATCACCATCACAGATCCGGTAACGCTTGCAGCGGTAATCGCAATCCTTGGGTTGGTTATGGTCGCGGCATCGGCCGTTCCGGCTCGGCGGGCGGCCCGGGTCGATCCTACGGTCGCGATCCGCGAGGAATAGCGCCGGCCTCTGCAGCGGATGCCAGTGCTGTTACCGTCCGCGGCAGGGAACAGTCAGATTGGATGCGATCAATCGCTCGATAATGAGCACGTCCCGCCAGACGCCGTCCAGGCAGCCGTGCTTTTCGTATGTGCCGACCTCCCGGAATCCGAGCGATCGGATGAGGGCCCGGCTGGCCGTGTTCTCAGGGAATACACGGGAGACCAGCTTCCAGAAGCCCGCCCGCTCGGCTGCGAGCAGCAATTCGCTCAGCGCCAGGCGGCCCGCGCCACGGCTGCGATAGCGGCGATCGACATACACAGAAGTCTCCGCGATACCGTCATAGCAGGCGCGGTTCCGGTAGCCGAACGTTGCGGCGAAGGCGATGGCCTGCTGGTCTTCTTCCACCAGTACGATAGGATGCCTGTCATCAAACCAGGCCAGAATCTCGGCGGGGGTGCGCATGCGCGTCTCGAATGTGGCGATGCGATCCTCGATGCCCTGGTTATAAATCTCGGCGATGGAGGCTGCATCGGCGGGGGTAGCCATCCGGGCGTTCATCTGTTTTACTGTCGCATAGCAGGGCAGGCCGGGCGGTCAGCAGCTTGAATGGATAATGAAGATCATGCGGGAGATTTGGCTGTGCGCGCTGCGATAATTCCGACATGAATCCCGCGTCGGTTTCTTACTCCCGCCAGCACCTGGAAGAAGCGGCACGCATCCTGGCGGCTCTCGATCCGGAGCAATGCGAAGCTGCAGTCGCGAAGCTCGCGGCGCTGCGCGAGCGCGGCGGCCGGCTGTTTGTCCTGGGAGTCGGCGGGAGCGCGGCCAATGCTTCTCACGCGGTGAACGATTTTCGCAAGATCGCCGGCATGGAAGCGTACGCGCCGACCGATAACGTCTCGGAGCTGACTGCCAGAACCAATGACGACGGCTGGAACTCGGTATTCCGGGAATGGCTGTGCGTTAGCCGCCTGAATGGAAACGACGGTGTGCTGGTGCTCTCAGTCGGCGGCGGCAGCGTGGAGAAGAACATCAGCGCCAACCTGGTCCACGCGTTGGAGCTGGCCCGCGAAGTGGGCGCATTGATTCTGGGGATTGTGGGCCGCGAGGATGGATATACGGCGCGGGTAGCCGATGTTGCCATTGTCATCCCCGCCGTAAATCCTGAGAGACTGACGCCGCACTGCGAAGCGTTTCAGGCAATCGTCTGGCACCTCTTCGTTTCCCATCCGCTGCTGGCGCGGAGCGTGACCAAATGGGAGAGCGTGCGCTGAGGCGGGCGGTCTTCCTCGACCGTGACGGCGTCATAAACCGGCCGCTGGTACGCGGCGGGAAACCCTATCCTCCGCTGCGGCTCGAAGAGTTTGAGATCTATCCGGATGCACAGGAGTCATGCGCACGCCTGAAGGCGGCGGGGTTGGCGTTGGTCGTGATCACCAATCAGCCGGAGGTGGGCCGCGGCGTGCAGAGCCGGGAAGTTGTCGAAGCCATGCACGCGACGATGTGCGCGGCGCTGCCGATTGACCGGGTCGAGGTTTGTTACGACTCTGGCGATGTGGAGTTCTATAAACCGGCTACGGGCATGCTGCGCCGTGCGGCCGCAGAGTTGGCGCTCGATTTGGAAGTCGGCTTTCTGGTGGGGGACCGTTGGCGCGATATCGATTGCGGCCATGCCGCTGGGTGCGTCACAATCTGGATCGATCGCGGCTATGACGAGCCGCTGCGCCAAGCGCCCGACTTCCGGACCGATTCGCTCGGCGGTGCGGTGGAAATCATTCTGCGGGTGTGTGGTTGAGAAACTGCAGGATACGGCGCGCAATCCGCTCGCTGGCCCGGCCGTCGCCATATGGGTTGTGTGCGCGCGCCATCGCTTCGTAAGCTGCGCCATTGTCCAGCAGCCGCTCGCATTCTTCCACGATCTTGCGCCGGTCCGTTCCCACCAGCCGTGCGGTTCCGGCTGCGATTCCTTCGGGGCGTTCCGTCTCGCCGCGCAGCACCAGAACCGGCTTGCCGAGGGACGGCGCTTCTTCCTGCACCCCGCCGGAATCGGTCAGCACGAACCAGGAGCGCAGCAGCAGGTCGACGAAGGGCGCATACTCGAGCGGCTCGACGAGCCGCACCCGGGGCTTGCCTGCAAGGTACCGGCGCACCGGATCCCGCACCTGCGGGTTCGGATGGACCGGGTATACGATCTCTACATCCTCGCGAACGGAAAGGTCGGCAAGCGCGGCGCAGATCTGGTCGAAGCCCGGGCCGAAGCTTTCACGCCGGTGCGCAGTCACCAGGATCAGCTTGCGGTCCGGGGCGAGCGGCAGGTTCGAGCCCGGCCAGCGCCCGGCCCGAAGCTCGTCGCGCACATAAAACACTGCGTCGATGCCGGTGTTGCCTGTTATTGTAATGGCGCCGTCCGGCACGCGCTCGGCGCGCAGGTTTGCAGCGGCCCACTCCGTAGCTGCAAAATGCAGAGCTGCGATACGGCCCACCAGCACGCGATTCAGCTCTTCGGGAAAAGGCGCCGCTAGGTTCTCGGTCCGCAGGCCGGCTTCCACATGCCCGACCGGGATGCGGCTATAGTAACCGGCCAGCGCACCGCAGAGCGTCGTTGTGGTATCGCCTTGCACGAGGAGAAGACCCGGACGGGCATCGGCCACAACCGATTCGAGTGCCGCCAGGATGCGGGATGTGGATTGAAACAGGGTCTGGCCGGGCCGCATGCAATCGAGGTCGTAATCCGGGCGGACGGCAAAGACTTTCAGAACATGATCGAGCAGTTGGCGATGCTGCGCTGTCACGCAGACGCGAACACTGATCTCCGGGTACTGCCGGCGAAGGTGCAGGATGAGGGGACAAAGCTTGATTGCTTCCGGCCGCGTGCCGAATACGACCAGGATCCGAGGCTTGGAGACCGATCTCGACATCACCCGTGAGGCCATCAGCGGGATTGCCTTCAGGCCGGCTTGGATTTATGCTGGTAGCGGGATCAGGCTGCGGACCTGATCCCGCGCGGCATTATCGCCGGCCCTTGCGTGTCGCAGCCATTGCCCTCTCGCCTTCGGGTGAGCGGACCTGATCCCGCGCGGCATTATCGCCGGCCCTTACGGGTCCAGACGATCAATGCCGTGAGCCGGCCGGCCAAGGCCAGCCGAAGCTTTACCAGCAAAAGGATTATGCTGGATGATCCTCCTTTCTGCTTCGAGTGGAAGGCCCGGACCGAACTCCGGGCTTTCCCGTTATGAAGCTCGGGTGCTTCTCACGGGAACCCGCTCCTTCCCTTTCTACAGAAAGATTTCTCGATTATAACTGCCGCTTACAGCCGGACGATCTTATCGGAAACGAAGCCCTTGAGCGCGTTGCGCGTATCCACGATCAGGCGCGCCTTTTCCGTAATCGCCGTGTAGTTGAAAGCAGAGTGATTCGTGACGATCACGGCACAATCGGCCGTTTCGAGCGCCTGGTCCACATCCTGAGAGAACAACTGCTCGCCGCCATCGATGCGGATGCTCGGCACGTGCGGATCGGTATAGGTTACGCGCGCGCCGCGGCGCAGAAGCAGGTGAATGATATCGAGCGCCGGCGATTCGCGCACATCGTCGATGTCGCGCTTATAGGAAGTTCCGATAATGTGCACGTGCGAGTTGCGCACGGGCTTGGAATGGTCGTTGAGCGCGTTTTGGATCTTGTCGACGACGAAGTGCGGCATCTGACCGTTAATGTATCCGGCGAGCTCGATGAAGCGAGCTTCGATGCCCGCCTGCTTGGTTTTCCAGGAAAGATAAAACGGATCGATCGGGATGCAATGGCCGCCCAAACCCGGACCGGGATAAAACGGCATAAAGCCGAACGGCTTGGTAGCGGCCGCGTCGATGACTTCCCAGATATTCACTCCCATGCGGTCGCACATTAAGGCCATTTCGTTGACCAGGCCGATATTGATCATCCGGAAGGTGTTCTCGAGCAGCTTCACCATCTCGGCCACCTGCGTGGAGCTGACCGGAATCACGGTTTCGAGCGCCTGCGCATAAAACAGCCGTCCGAGCTCAGTGCAGGCCGGCGTCACGCCTCCTACCACTTTGGGAATGTTGGCCGTCTGATATTTGGGGTTACCCGGATCGACACGCTCGGGGGAGAAGCACAGGAAAAACTCCTGGCCGACGCGCAGATCGGGTTTGGCAAGCATCGGCAGCACCAGCTCGTCGGTCGTGCCCGGATAGGTGGTCGACTCCAGAATGATCAGCATGCCGGGATGGAAGTATTCCGCAATCTGCTGGCAGGCCGAGACGATGTAACTCATGTCCGGGTCTTTGGTCTTGCGCAGCGGGGTAGGTACGCAGATGTTGATCGTATCCAGCTCGGCGACTACAGAAAAATCAGTCGTGGCCCGGAGTCTGCCCTCTTCCACCAGGCGCGCAACATCGGCGTGCGCGATGTCCTGCACGTGCGAGCGCCCAAGATTGATGCCGGTCACCTTGGATTCCTGAATATCGATCCCGGTGACCCGGAATCCTGCCTTGGCGAACTCGACCGCCAGCGGAAGGCCAACGTAGCCGAGGCCCACGATGCCGACGCGTGCCGTGCGGGTCCGGATCTTGTCGGCCAGCGTGTCGGTCCAAAGCTTGGATGCTACTGCAATATCGTGCATGGAGTACCTGTCTATCCTTCTAATCAATCTTATCTACGCGAGCTTATCTATGGGAGAGCAATTTGGAGACCGGATTTCATCTGCCGTTCACGCCGGTTATGATCGGTTTGATCGGCTCGGACGGCCTGGACGGCTCGGCCGGAAATGAAACCACCTTGTCTTCGATCGCCAGCTTTTTCATCTTGTACAGCAGCGCCTTGTAATCGATCTTCAGCAGGGCAGCGGCTTGTTTGCGGTTCCAGCGCGTGGTGTTGAGCGCGGCGAGGATGGCTTCAGTCTCGGCCTGCTGCTTGGCTTTGGTGACCTGTTCGAGGATCGGAGCTGCGTTGGCGGCGGCTGGTGCGGCTGCGGGTATTGCCGGAGCTGCTGCTGGCGCCGGAATCCGGCGGGTTGGCTTCGAGCGCAGCTCCTGAACCACCAGCTCGGAATCCCCCAGGATCAGCAGTTTTCGGGCGACGTTTTCGAGCTCGCGGATATTGCCCGGCCAATCGTGCTGGAGTAAGGCCTGCCGGAGCGGAGGTGTGATTGCAGGCACGGGCATTGCCGGGCCGGCGTGCTTCTTCATTAAAAATTCAATCAGCGGCAGGACGTCTTCCCGGCGCTCCCGGAGCGGCGGCAAGCACAAATTGATCACATTGAGCCGGTAAAACAGATCCTCGCGGAAGCGGCCTTCCTGAATCGCTTGTTCCAGGTCGTTGTGCGTGGCGGCCATAACGCGCACATCCACCCGCACGGTTTCTTTGCCCCCCAGGCGCTGGAACTCGTGATCCTGCAAAACCTGCAAAAGCTTGGCCTGGAGCTTGAACTCCATGTCGCCGATCTCATCGAGCAGAATCGTTCCGCCGTCGGCCAGCTCGAACATCCCCGGTTTTTTCTGAAACGCTCCCGTGAAAGCTCCGCGCTCATAACCGAACAGCTCGCTTTCCACCAGCTCCGAAGGCAGAGCCGCGCAGTTCAACTTCAACATGGGCTTGTGCGCGCGCGGCGAGTGCGCGTGCAGCTGCCGGGCCAGCACTTCTTTGCCCGTGCCCGTCTCTCCCTGAATCAGAACGGGGACTTCGGACCAGCCGATCTGTCCAAGTAGAGAATAGATCTCCCGGATGCGGGGGCTGCTTCCGAAAAAAGCCTGGTCCGGGCCGGAAAACGAGCGGCTCTCCGGAGCTTGGAGCGGCCCGCCCCAGCGGGCTTCCATCGCCCGCCGGACTACGTTGCGCAGGTCCTCGTGGCTGATCGGTTTGCCCAGAAAATCTGTTGCCCCGTTCTTCATCGCTTCCACTACATTGAGCGGCGATGAGGCCCCGGAGATCATGATCACGGGGACGTCCTTATCGATACTGCGAATCTCGCGGAGCGTCTCGATGCCGTCCTTGCGGGGCATGATCACATCCAGCAAAATGGCCGAAACCGTCGTATGCCCGCCCTGAAAGCAGGCCAGCACCTCTTCTCCGTCCTGAGCCGTTTCGACATCGTAACCCTGGCACCGGAGCGCCATTTCCAGATAACTGCGGACTTCGAGCTCGTCCTCTCCCAATAAAATGGTCCCGTTTCCGTCTGCTCGCATATTCTCTTTCGCCGCGTTGCCTTTCTCACTCCCGCATGCACGCCGGCTCCAGCATCTTTCGATCGGTATGGATCTCGTGGCGGTAAAGCGGCAGCAAGACCGTGAACACGGCGCCTGTTTCACTCGTTTCGGCCCAGATCCGGCCTTGATGGCGGCTCACAATCATTTTGCAGATGGCCAGTCCCAGGCCGCCGCCCGAGCGGTCCTGGCCGCCGGTGTAGTGCGTGTACTCTTCGAAAATCCGGTCCAGATGCTCCGCCGGGATGCCCGGCCCCGAGTCTTCGATATCGATTCGAAAGCTGTTGGGAGCGCGCATCTCGTGGATGCGCCGGTCGACGGCTCGTGCCAGCCCCGGCGTGCGCGTCAAGCGCCGTTCCCAGAAGTATGGATAGCCGCGGATCTCAATCGAGCCGAACTTCGGCGTGAACTTGCAGGCATTGTCGAGCAGATTGATCAGCACCTGCTCGATCTGCGATCTCTCAAAATACAGGCTTTCCGGCGAAGGCTGCCATTCGACGGAGATCTCCAGGCGCTTTTCCTCGGAAAACGGCATAATCTCGTGCAGCGCCTGGTCGACGCAATCCCGCAGATCTCCCTTTTGCAGGTTCAAATGTGTGTCCACATGGCCGCCAACACTCAACTGAAACATCGCCGTAGCCATGCGCGAAAGCCGCTTGGCGCTGTGCTGCATACGCTCGAGCACTTCCTGCTGTTCCTCGGTAACCGGCCCGAGCTGGCCTCCGAGCAGCAGCCCGCAATAGCCGCTTACCGCCGTCAGCGGCGCGCGGAAATCATGTACGGCCCGCGCCAGAAAATTGGTCCGGTCCTGATCGTATTCCTGCAGACGCAGATTGGCCTGGATCAGGCATTGCAGCATGGCGTCGCGGTCGGCGCGCAGCGCATCGACGCTCGTGCCTGGTTGGTTTGCTGCCCGCGGCGCCAACACTTGCCCAAGAAAAGCCCCCAGCGTTGCCCGAGTCACCGGCTTCAGCAGGATGTGAACATTCGCCGCCGGGCACCATTCCCGAAATAGCGGCAGGTGGTTTCGGCTTACCAGAAACAGGTATTTCGCCGGGTGCTCCCAGTCAATGGAGGCAAGCTCCGCGGCCGGCTGAAAATCCCAGATATAGAAATCCGATTCCGAAAAAGCCGATCCCGCAACCAGGTCCCACTGCTCGGTCGGAAATGCCGCGAGCGTTTCCCGGCACAGCTTGAAGAGATCCGGATCTTTGGACACCAGCGTCAGTTTCATAACCGAGTCGTTGGCAACCTTGCTATTTCAGTTCCAAAACAGAATCCGGGTTATGCAGAAGCCGGCATCAGGACCGTGCGTTAGTCCGTCAAACCGCCAGAGCCAGTCGCGTCGCACTTACTGCGGAAACGGCATGTTCATGCACTTTGACAGACACATAAATCGTGCTAGTTTTTCGGATCGCATTCCATTTTCTGGCAATCGTTTGCATGGGCTGCATGGCAGCGAACGTGCACATCGGCACCGTTGCTCGAGTGCCAGTACGATGACAGGCTCTCCAGTACTCGAATCCTTTTGGGAGCGCGCCGGCCTGACAAAACCAACTGAAGTGAAGACCGCCGTACCCAGCGAGCGGCGCAAACGCCTGCGGGCGAATTTGCATTGGACCGTTCGGCTCTATGATCGCTCCACCCGATGGGTCTCCGGCAAAACCCGGAACGTCAGCAGCGACGGTTTCTTCTGTGTGTGCGCCGAACCGTTCGCGCCCGGCGAGCACCTGGACTGCGCCATGCTCATCCCCACGCAAAGTCCCTCGACGCGCGAGCAGGTACTGTGCCTGGAATGCCGCGTCGAGGTGGTTCGGGTCGAAACGGCTGATGAGGGCTTCGGACTGGGCTGCCGAATCAAGGATTACCGCATCGGGGATTTGGTGCCGGCGGTAGATTCGGAATGACATAGGCGAAGAATTCAGAAATAATCCGACGGTTTTTCAGCGTCGGTGTCGAATTTTGAGGCCGCCGCCAAACCCTTCGGTCAAGCCGTCCTGTTGCAGCGGCTTTCCTTTCGTTCCATTGGTCCCGAACGTGCACTATCGAGGTGCGCGAGCAATCGAATATGTTTCGGAATGCGATAAGACAAGCTACCTTCTTATCTGCGGCTTTGTGGCTGGGGTTGGCGATGCATGCGGCAGCGTCAGATAAGGTACAGCAGGCCTCCAGACAGGAGCCTCCCGAGCCCGCCAAGGCCAAATCTTCCTCACCCGCCGTTGCGGCCGCGACTTCGAGCGACAAGAATTTGAGAGACCACGGGGTGCCGGACGGATACCGGATCGGCTCCGGTGACGTGCTGCAGGTTCTGGTCTGGAAGGAGCCTGATGCTTCGGTTCCCGCGGCAATGGTACGGGCTGACGGCAAGATCACCGTGCCGCTGATCAAAGAGGTTGAAGTCCAGGGCTTGACGCCTGTTGAAGCCGAACGCACCATTGGCGAGCGGCTCTCCAAATTCATCCACGGCGTGGATGTCACGGTGGTTGTGACCACGGTCAACAGCAAAAAGGTCTACGTAGTTGGCGCAGCGAAGAAAGAGGGCCCCATTGCGCTGCAGTATCGCATGAGCGTCCTGCAGGCTCTGAGCGAGGCCGGCGGTCTGACCGAATACGCCAAGCGCAAAAAGATCTACGTGCTCCGTAACGAAAACGGCAAGCAGTCCCGCCTGCCGTTCAATTACGAAGCGGTGATCAAGGGCGAGCACATGGAGCAGAACATTATCGTTCAGCCCGAAGACACGATCGTGATCCCGCAATAGAACACGCGGTCACTTCACCGCAATGGTGACGGCCGGGCTTTCCGCCGTTCCCACGCGCAGAATCACCGACACAGCCGGGCCTGATGTTACGTCTACGGGAATACGGCAGTTGATCTGCGTCATCCCGGCAATAAGGCCGGGCGCCGCACCCGCATAGAGCACCTCGGCGGAGATGCCATCGATCTGGACCGATACCGGCAATACCGGCTTGGGAAGAGGTTCCGCAGCCGGCTGCCCATCGGCGCTAGGCGGGTTGGTCTGACCGGCGCCGGTCGCAAACAGCACCACGATCGAACCCTTTTCGGCGGGATTGTCCGCTGAATTGATACTCGTATCCTGGTTCAGGGCCGCCGCCGGTCCGGTTCCGCTCGCATCCAGCGTAAAGATCGCAGGCGCCGCAGGCACCACGGGTACGGACAGCGATGCGAGCGTGATGCCCTGCGCGCGGATTTCGAGTTGAGCCGCGGACTTTCCAGCGACCGCATATGGAACCACGAGGTTCGCCTGGCTGGGGCCTGCGTAGACCACCGGGGCGGGAGTGCCGTCAAACAAGATGCGGAAATCGGCCGGATTGGTGTCAGCCGGGAGACCGATTCCAGGCGCGAACACGCTAACAATCTCTCCTGGCGCCACAGGGCCGGAAAGGAAACTGGCTCCGTTGAGCACGCTGCTTGGTGGAACCGAAATGGGAGAGAGAACCATGATTGCGCCTTCTACCGCCGAAAGCAGGGCCGCGCGGCCGTCGGGTCCCGCTGCTGCCAGGATGGGGATTCCGAGCGGGTAGATGCCATTGGGCACGCCGGCTTTGACGGTCACGGTCAGAGTAGCTAATGTGCCGTCGGGGATCGGATCATTGTCCGTATTCACGAACAGAAAGCGTTTATGGTTCGCGTCGGGCGCGGTGACGAACAACGCTTTGCCGGAACTGCTGGCGGCGGCGCCGATAACCAGGGATACATCCATGGCCGTGCTGTCAAACTCCAGGTCGAACTGTAAGGCGCTGACTGGATCCTGCTGCGGGCGGAAGATAACATCCATGGCCGTGCTGGCGCCGGCAGGCACCGGCAGATCGGAAAGTATAAGCTGCCCTCCGAAGGCGCCAGCCGCAGTGACGGCCAGAGCCAGGCAGTACAGCGAAGCGGCATGCAGAAGTGGGCGCACCAGTCTCGAAATCTCTGGACAGCTTCAATTATAGAGATCCGGAGAGCAACTCGAGGTTACCGGCAGTGCTAAAAGATTTTGGTCACGGTTGGGCATGCCTAGACAGCAAATCGGTAAAGAGCGGTGCTGCCATTCTTCGCCAGGCTCCGTGATTGCCGCCGAGCTCGTGAGCGCTCTCGAACGCGACGGGCGGCTTTTGCTCAGGCTCAAGGTGATCCCGAAGAGCTCGAAGAACGAAGTCGTCGGTTGGCTCGAAGACAGCAAGACGCTTAAAGTGAAGATCACGGCCGCGCCCGAGAAGAACAAGGCCAATGCGGCAGTTTGCACCTTTCTCGCAAACGAGTTTGGCGTGGGTCGGAAGAACGTGACGATCCTTCGCGGTGCGGCGTCGCAGATCAAGCACGTACTGATTGAAAGGTAGATCAGGCTCGAACGCCCTCAGTCCGGAATCAGGCGATGGAATCGCACGTCGTTGGCATGGAGATGGCGTCCGCCAGAGAACTGTTGCTGCCGTCTTCCGGAGCCGGGATTTTCCAGCGGCACGGGAAAAAGATCAGCCCGAAGCGCGATTCGATTCCCCGGCCGCTGCCGAAATAGTCCGAGGGCTCGACTTCCAGCGTCATCACATGATCAAGAACATCGTGAAACTCTCCGCCGTTGCTTGCCGCCCAGATGCCTATATAGTACGTGCCGGGCATCAGGTTCAGGAAATCGATTTCCAGTGTGATCGCGCCCGGGCCCGCCGGCGTCATCGGAATGTCGAACCCGGTTCCCCAAGTGTGCAGGTCGGTCAGCTTCGTGCCGAGATTAGAGAAGAGCCGGAAGCCAAAATGAAGATGTGGCATCGGCCGCTGGCAGACGTATTGCATTTTGAGCACGAGCGGGTCGCCACTGTGCACAGCGTGTTGTTCAAGCCCGTCGGGACCGCAGAGTTCGAGGCGCGTAAACCGTACAAGGCCGGTACCGGACCGGGTGTCGACTGCAGTGAGATCCACGCCCGATTGCTCGGGAACACTCACGCTCTTCAGGTAGGCTTTGATCACTTCCCGGCTGTCTCCATCCATCTGCACTTTGCCGCCGGAAACCCAGATGGTACGCTTGCACAGGTTCTCGATTGCAGCCAGATTGTGGGAGACGAATAGAATTGTCCGGCCACCGGAGCCAAGCTCGCGCATGGCGCCCAGGCACTTTTTCTGAAAGCCGACGTCGCCCACGGCCAGCACTTCGTCGACGAAGAGAACATCCGGGTTGAGATGAGCGGCCACGGAGAATCCCAGGCGCATCCGCATCCCGCTTGAGTATCGCTTGATGGGCGTATCGAGGAAGCCGTCGATATCGGCGAAGCTCACGATCTGATCCATCGACGACTCGATCTCGCGCTTGCTCATGCCGAGAATCGAGCCGTTCAGATAGATATTCTCCCGGCCCGTCAACTCTTCGTGAAAGCCTGTGCCAACTTCGAGCAGGGAGGCCACCCGGCCCTGAACTTCCATCCGGCCGGAAGTCGGATAGGTGATTCTGGAGAGTACTTTGAGAAGTGTACTCTTGCCGGCGCCGTTGCGCCCGATCAAGCCGACGACTTCGCCTTGCTGGACCTCGAATGAGATCTCGTTTAGAGCCCACAGGCAATTCGAACCGGATGAGCCGGCTCGTGCACCCCGCCCTGTGAACCGGCGCAGGGTATTCACCAGGGCATCGCGCAGCATCGTGTTCTGCGTCTCGCCCAGTGTATACTTCTTCGATAATCGGTCGACCAGTATGGAACGCGGCATAGAAATGGAATCGGTCAGATAATATCGGCAAACGCCCGCTCGGTTTTGCGGAAATACCGGATACCCGCAGCGAAGATCAGCAGGGTCGTAGCCAGCGATACACTTACTAGGCCTGTATCCAGCCTGGCTCCGAGGACGCAGGCGCGAAATCCGTTAACGATTCCCGAAAGCGGATTTAAGGCCGCGATCCACTGAAATCGTTTCGGAATCAGGGTCATGGGATAAATAACCGGCGTAACAAACAGCCACAACTGAATCAGGAACGGCAGCGCGTATTTAATATCCCGGTAGCGCACGTTTAAAGCCGCGGTCAGCATGCTCGTTCCGATCGTGAATAAAAACAGGCTCAGCAGAAACACCGGCGCCATTAATAGGGACCACCCCGGCGAAACCCGGTAATGCACCATCAGCGCCACAAGGAAAATGGTTCCCATGGCGAAATCCAGCAAGCCGCTTACTGCCGAAGACGCCGGCAGCATGACGCGCGGGAAATAAACTTTCGTAATCAGGTTGGAATTCGTGAGCAGACTTTGGCCGGCCTGACCCAGAACGCCGGAAAAATACGTCCAGGGAACCAGCGCACAATAGGAAAACAGCGGATACGGAATCCCTTCGCTCGGCACACCCGCGAGTCTTCCGAAGAATAACGTAAAGATGATCATCGTGAACAGAGGCTGGATAACCGCCCAGGCGGCCCCCAGAGCGGCCTGTTTATAGCGAACCTTGACGTCCCGCCACGCCAGGAAGTACAACAACTCGCGGTACTGCCACAGCTCGGTGATTAAGGGATTCCTGAGACTCATGGTCGGTGACTTCGAAGCGGTACATGCTGCACGTCACCGGCCACTATGATCGCGCTTGTATCTCTCACAAATACAAGTAGTTATCATTTCATAACCAGACCGCGGCCAAGCCGGTGCCATTGCTTTGGATTCTGTGCCGAATTCTAGACCAAGCTGGATGACAGGCAAGATTACTTTTGGCAATGTCGCAGACGCAAACTGCCAGCGCGAACGCCGTGATAGGATCCGCACACATCCATCATGGCAAGCCCCTCATTTCGGAGTTCAACGTCACGAATTGGTCCCTACGCGCTCTTGACAGGCGGCCGGGGGTGAATTAACAAGAAAATAGCTGCTGCCTGCGATATCGCTGAGTGGCGCCACATCGAATAAAATTCGTCCCACAGGCTCTACACCGGCACGCTTGATTCGCTCTGGGACGGTCTAGCGACCGCTCACAATCGCCCATAGGCAGATTGCAAACCAAATGACCAAGGAGAGCACGCATGAAGATTGCGCAGGTTGCGCCGCTGTATGAGAGTGTTCCGCCCAGATTGTATGGCGGCACGGAGCGAATGGTTTCTTATCTGACGGAGGAATTCGTTCGACAAGGCCATGATGTTACGCTTTTCGCCAGCGGAGACTCCATAACGAAAGCAAAGCTGCGCCCCATCTGTGAGCGTGCATTGCGCCTGGAAGGCAGAAATGTCATTGATCCTCTTGCCCATCATGTACGAATGCTCGAGATCGTAGCCCAGGACTCGGATCAGTTCGACGTCGTCCACTTTCATATCGATTATCTGCATTTTCCTGTGACGCGCAGGCAGCGTATCGCGGCGGTCACCACTCTGCACGGCCGCCTGGATATTCCGGAGGTCATGCCCATTTATCGCGAGTTCCGGGATATGAATCTCGTATCGATTTCCAATGCCCAGCGCGCGCCGTTATCCTGGGCAAACTGGGTGGCAACGGTATATCACGGCCTGCCGGAGGATTTATATAAGCCTCAGGAGCGGCACGGCAGCTATCTCGCTTTTCTGGGGCGTATCTCTCCTGAAAAGCGCGTGGATCGCGCTATTGAGATTGCCAGACGGGTGGACATGCCCATCAGGATCGCGGCCAAGATTGATCCGGTTGATAAAGAGTATTTCGACTCACACATCCGCAAACTGTTTGAGGACCCGCTGGTGGAATATATTGGCGAGATCGGCGAGCGGGAAAAGCAGGAGTTTCTGGGCAACGCCTATGCGCTTTTATTCCCGATCGATTGGCCGGAGCCATTCGGCCTGGTGATGATCGAGGCGATGGCCTGCGGCACCCCGGTAGTCGCGTATCGCATGGGTTCTGTCCCGGAAGTTCTGCAAGAGGGCGTAACGGGCTACCTGGTGGAAAACCTGGAGGAAGCCGCAAAGGCCGTTCACCGTATCAGCGCGCTCGACCGGCGGATCTGCCGCCGTGTTTTCGAGAAGCGTTTCAGCGTGCGCCGAATGTGTTTAGACTATCTTGATGTCTATAGCCGGGTGCGAGACCAGGCTCCGCCGGAGCCGGACCTGACCCGGACCCGCGACCCGCTTTCGATCGCAGCATAGGCTCGGCCATAATTTAGGAATGCCGACCAGGGAATTTCCCTTGACCGATGTAATCGAAGTCGGAAATCAATTCTATATTCGAGCGCAGTCATCACTGGCCGATACTCGCACTCTGGTTCTCCTGCATGGAGACACGTTCGCCGTATTCGATCGCTATGGAGACATCCAGGGAGTTGGCTGCGGCCAACAGGGCATCTTTCATCAGGAAACACGCTATCTTTCCCGTCTCGAGCTCCGTATTTCGGGGTTGCGGCCGCTTTTGTTGAGCTCGACCGTTCGGGAGGACAACATCTTATTGGGTGCGGACTTAACCAATCCCGACATGGAACTCCCGTCGGGCGAGTCGCTGCTCCGCGGCACCCTGCATCTTTACCGCCGCAAATTTCTGGGCGATGCCGCCTGTTTTGACTGGATAACAATTCATAATTACGGTCCAAAGCCGGTTGATATTGAGCTGGCATTTATCTTTGGAGCGGATTTCGCGGATATATTCGAAGTGCGCGGTCAAAAGCGGAAGCACCGCGGCGCAGATCTCCCCGTGGAAATGAATCGATCGGCCGTGACGCTCGCTTACGAGGGCCTGGACCAGGTATTGCGGCGCACGCGCCTCGAATGCTCGGCGCCGGCTTCGGTGGTTCGGGCTTCGGAGATCCGCGTTCCGCTCCACGTCGAGCCTCACCAGGAGACAACTTGCTCGTTCAACGTCTTCTGCGAAGCCAATGGTGCAAGACAAACTGTGGCGGATGACCAGGAGGCATTGCTGCGGATCACCGCCGAACGCGAGGCATCGCCGCTGGCCGACGTTGATATATATACCTCCAACGCACAGTTCAATGATTGGATCAACCGCTCTCGATCTGATCTGGAAATGATGATTGCGCCCACCGCCTTCGGTCCCTATCCCTACGCAGGAGTTCCCTGGTTCAGCACGGTCTTTGGCCGCGACGGCATTATTACAGCTCTCGAGTTGCTCTGGCTGGCGCCTTCGGTGGCGAAAGGCGTCCTCTCGTATCTCTCGGCCACACAGTCGACAGGCCACGATGCGGAACGCGATGCCGAGCCCGGCAAGATCCTGCACGAAACCCGAAAAGGCGAAATGGCGCAACTGGGCGAAGTCCCGTTCGGCCGCTATTACGGCAGTGTGGATGCGACACCTCTGTTCGTTCTGCTGGCCGGCGCCTACTACGAGCGAACCGGCGACCTGGAATTCATCCGCAGCATCTGGCCACATATCGAGGCCGCGCTCGAGTGGATCGACCGCTTCGGCGATGTCGACAGGGATGGCTTCGTCGAGTATGCCCGCCATGCGGAGACCGGACTCCTCCAGCAGGGATGGAAAGACTCCCAGGACTCGGTGTTCCATTGCGACGGCAGCCTGGCTAGAGGACCGATTGCGTTATGCGAGGTGCAAGCCTACGTATACGCCGCCAAATCGCGAATTGCGGCTGCGGCCGAGGATCTGGGCCTGGCCGGGAAAGGCGAAATGCTGCGGGCCGAAGCCGAGGAGCTGCGAAAGAATTTCGAGACCGCCTTCTGGTCCGATGAGCTTTCCATGTTCGTCTTGGCGCTGGATGGCGATAAGCGCCAGTGCCGTGTCCGGAGCTCGAATGCGGGACAGTGCCTGTTTTCGGGCATCGCTTCGGCCGCTCATAGCCGGCGAATCATAGAGTCGCTGCTTTCACCGGCAATGTTTTCGGGATGGGGCATTCGAACCATCGCTACCGGCGAGAAACGCTACAATCCGATGTCGTATCACAACGGATCGGTGTGGCCTCACGACAATGCCCTCATTGCGTTCGGAGTCACCAGTTCGCGCGACAAACAGCTGGCGTTGAAAACTCTCTCCGGGCTCCTGGATTTATCCATCTTTCTTGAGCTGCATCGTTTACCGGAGCTGATCTGCGGATTTCCCCGGCGCGAGGGAAAAGGGCCGACCCTGTATCCGGTGGCTTGCGCGCCGCAAGCCTGGGCGGCCGGCGCGGTGTTTCTTGTTCTGCAGGCCTGCCTGGGGCTGTCCATTCACGCGAAAGAATCGCGACTCTATCTGCACCACACTGCGCTTCCGGAGGCCTTACAACAAGTTCGGGTTCGAAACTTGAAAGTGGGGAATTCCTCGGTGGACCTGGTGTTTGAGCGGCACCAGGAGACGGTTGGCGTGGACATTCCGCGGCGCAGCGGCGATATCGAGATCGTGGCTCTGCGATAAATGGAAGCGATTCGAAAACGCAGCGGCGGGTTCGCTCCCGGTCAGTGTTCGAAAAGTTTGCCGACACGGAAGGCCACACCCGGCAGTACAGCAACCGGCACCATCTTCTCCGCGCCATAGTTCTGACCGTGCTCATCGAATGCGCGCACGATCCTTGCCGCGCGTAGCCCGCTCGAACTCTTCTTTCCATGTTCGCGGATACGCTTGAAAAACGCTGCCTGCGAAACTCCGGTCATATCGATCTCGGTCGGACCATGAGGCTGGCGTTTGCCGCGAACCGCCTTGCCGGCCTGGCTAAGCTTCTTCGGTGCCGCACCGCGCCGATGCTTTTTCGCTTCCTCATGCGGACTTCCGCTCGCGCTCCGGCGCCTCGTGCAGCAGCATCTTGATATGTGTGGTACGGCAGCCCCTTTTTTTTCGCGAGCTGTTGTGCGATCGTCTGGTGGCGCTGCTCGCCTTCGACATCGCGATCCTGGCTCATAATCCCGTGCGGATCATCGAAAACGAACATGGCTGATTCGAAACTGACGCCGTGCTTTGCGCGGTTGATTCGGTTCTTCTTTGCGTCTCAAGTACGCGACGATATTCCCCGCCACGCAGTGCCGCTTCGGGAATCAGCGCCCCGCGGCCAGATACGGAGCGGCACGGCGTTCGGCGCCGTGCTCTCGCACCATTTCCACGACGCGCTCGGCGTTGGCCGTCCAGAGATACCCGCGAGAAAACAGCAGCTGGCGGGCATGGCGGCCCATCGCCTGAGCGCGGGCGCGATCTCCAGACAGGCTCGCGAGTGCGGCGGCGAGGCTTGCCGCGTCGCCGGGCGTGAAGAACTCGGCCGCTTCTTCGTCCAGCAGCTCTTCGATATTCTCCTGCCGCGGCGCGACAATGGGCTTGGCCAGCGCCATGTATTCGAGGATCTTCATCGGGCAGCAGTACTCGTTGGCCGCAGGCTGCACGGCGATGTCGATCGTCGCCAGATACCGGGGCACCTCGGCGTGAGGCAGCGGCCCGCTGAACAGCACGTCGCGCTCGAGCTTCTGCTCGCGGACGTAGGCCGAAAGATCCGCCATCGCCGGACCATCGCCGATCAGCAGGACCTTGACGCCGCGGCGCGCCACTCCCGAGCGGTGAAAGGCTTCGAGCAGCATCTCCAGGCCGTGCCATTTGCGGAACCAGCCGACGAAGCCGATCACCGCGTCGGCAGCGCCAATGCCGAGCGAAGCGCGTAAGTCCGAAGAGCCCGCCGGCTGGAAATGATCGGGCGAAACTCCATTGGGCATCACTTCAATCTTTGCCGCAGGAACGCCGGATGATTCCATGATGCGCGCCAGCGGTGTCGAGACCACGATCACGCGCGTGGCCAGGTTGCAGATGAGCCGTTCGGTCCACTGGGCGAAGCGGGGGCTGCGGATATCGCGATCGCGGGACTGCTCGAGCGCGAACGGGGAGTTGACCTCCAGAATCAGCGGCACGCGGCATAGCCGGGCGCATACCACGCCGGTGAAGTTAAACAGCGAATAGCGCTCGTAGAGAAAATCGACCTTGCTGCCGATCATGCGCGCAAGCAGCAGAGGGATGCCTACCAGGTTATAGGCCAGTTGCACGGCCTCGTAGCCGAACGGGATGCGGCGCACGAACTTCTTCCAGCCGGCCTCGCCGGCATCGCGCCGGGCGTTGTTCTGCTCGGCGTCGGTCGGTACGAGGGAAACGATCTCGACTTTGTGGCCGAGCTGCTCGAAAGCTTTGACGATTTCGAGAATATGGATCCGCTGCGCATCGGTCGAGCGCGTGCGGTGATGATAAAGAATATTCATGAAATTACCGGTCCGCCTTGGCCCAAAGCACCGTTTGCCGGCCCGCAATTCCTTTCAGCAGTCCGAAGGCCAGGGCCACCTGGCCGAACAGGAAATAGAAAGGCGCGCTGACCAGCGGGTTTCGCCATCCGGTAGCGATACGGACGAGCGCGAGCCCGCACATGACCGCAAAGCCCATGACCACCAGCCGCGAGAAAAACTGATCCAGCGTCAGCGAGGAGAGCATCAGGATCACCAGGCCCACCAGCGGAGAAAGCCAGCGCAGCAGTTTATGAGACAGAAAAACGAACCAGAATCGCAGCGGCGCATTGCGCGGCCAGGCGCTGCCGCGCACGAGACCCTGCATGGAGCCGGCAGCGATCCGCACTTTGCGGCGGAACTCCTCCCGAAGGCTCGTCGCGCCTTCTTCCCAGCCCACCGCCGCCGGCTCGAAGACCACGCGCTTTCCCTGCCGCACCACCTGCATGGGAATGATGAAGTCTTCAATAATGGTGTCGTTGGGACAGGGCCGGAACAGCTCCCGCCGCAGCGCATACATCGCGCCGTCGGCGCCGGCCATCGAGTAGATGCGGGAAGCGCGCTCCTGTAAAAACCATTCGAGCGAATAATACTGGCCTGTCGGCTCGTCGAGCAGCCCGGTGGTGTCGGTCAGGATGACCTTGCCGGACACGCACCCCACTTCCGGATCGGAAAAGCGGGCGGCCAGGCGGCGCAGGGCGTCGGACCGATACAGAACGTTCGCGTCGGAGAGCACCAGCAGATCTTCGCCGCGGGCGGCCAGCACGGAGTTGAGATTCGCAATCTTGCCCCGGCGTTTCGGCTGCTCGATCAGGGTGACGCCGCGGGCCAGGAACTCGCGCGCGATCGCGGCCGTCTGGTCGGTCGACCCGTCCGAGATCACAATGATGCGCAGTTTGTCTTTGGGGTAGTCGAGCGCCAGAGAATTCTCCAGCTTCTGCCGGATGATTTTCTGTTCATTGAGCGCGCAGATGACCAGCGCCACCGAGGGCAGGGGCGATGCCGGATCTTCGGCAGCTTTCCGCCCGCGCTCCCGCCGCCCGGCCAGCGCCGCCAGGGCCGGATAGAGAACAAACGGATAGAGAAATAGCAGGGTGACGGCGGCGATCGCAACAGAATCCAGAGTCATGCGAGGAATTACGGGAACAGCCGGATCAGGTAGGGACCCAGAACGCGCGTCACCGCCAGCGGCAGCCGCTTCCAGATCGCAATCGCCGCTTCGAAGCGCGGATTCGCCGGACTGAAATTGGGAAGCTCTTTGCGCTTCACCAGGATCATCTCGTAAGGCAGCTCGCGCATGGTCGTATTCCAGTGCCGCTTGAATTCGAAGGTACCGGTGTTCTTCTTCGACCGGCCGAAATCGAACATGTGGTAGCCATTGGCCCCGGCCCAGCGCAGGTGGTCGAAATACATGAAGGTATTCGGACCCAGGTGGTTGAAGCGCGGATCGGCCGAGGCATGATACGTATGCATCTGGCCGGCAAAATAAAAATTCATGCTGACCGCCATGACCTCCCGGCCTAGCCAGACCTCGCGAATATCCACCATCGGGCCAAAATTGGCCAGCACACGCGCAAAATATTTGCGGGGAAAACACGGCGAGCCCAGGCGCTTCATGTTGCGCGAATGGATGCGGTCCAGGTTCGCCGGATCGGTGATGCCGCAGCGCATCGTGAACGGCTCCTTGAGCGACTTGCGGACCATGTTGCGCGTCTTTTTGGGGAGCGACTGGAGCAGAGCGTTCTCCTCCGGCACGAGCTCCTGGGTGAAGGTCACGTACCGGTCGACATTAGCCTCGCCCGTAACTTGCTCAGGCCAGGCATTGCGCAGCTCGATGTAATCGACCGAAAGCTCGCGGCCGAGCTGGCAGGCGGCGTCATACAAGGCAAGGCGCACCTCCGCCGAGTCGGCCAGAATGCCGCCATAGACGGCAAACGGGGTAGAGATCAGCGCCCGGCCAACGACCGGGTTCCGCACCAGAAATAGCGGCAGCACGCCGGTTACTCCGGATTCGCCGGAGGCCATCAAATACATGGCCTGATACCCGAAGCTCTCCTCGAGCGTTCGTTTCCAGGCGATCAGGTGAAACGGGCTCGCATGCGGGTGACGAAGCGCGTAGGCGTCCCACTGCGGTTGATCGCCGTCCTGATATCTGCGTATCTGTAGGCGTACCTCGGGCTGTGGCGCGAGACCGGCGGTGCGGGAGCTGGCAGGAATGTCGGAAAGATGTAAGTTGGGCACGCGAAACAATCCGGACCGGGCACGTTCCGTTCCAATCGGCCCTTACAGAAACCTCTGAACCACGCGTCTTTCCGCGGAGTTGAAAACGCGGATGGCGTTTCGGACGGAAACGATTCTGAACACTACCCCAAATTTTGGGAACATCGCTGACGCATTTTGTGCGTCCCGCGCATAATCCCAGATAATCCAGGCACTTCGCAGCAGGAAAGACTTTGGTTTCCGGAATGCAACTCCGGGCACTTCAGGCAGGGACATCCGCCGAGGAGCTGAAACAACAAAAACGTATGCGCGTATTACTGACGGGGCACCAGGGCTACATCGGAGCGATCGCGGCTCCCATGCTGGCCGAGGCAGGGCACGAGGTAGTCGGGCTCGATACCGGCCTGTTTGAGGAGTGCGATTTCGGAGCGGCGCCGGCGCCAATTGCCGAGATCCGCAGAGACCTGCGCGAGGTCGAGCCAGAAGATCTGGCCGGCTTCGATGCCGTAGTTCACCTGGCTGCGTTATCGAACGATCCGCTGGGAAATATCAACCCGGACCTTACCTACGACATCAACCACCGGGCCTCGACCCGCCTGGCTGAAATGGCCAAGCGCGCCGGCGTGCGGCGGTTCGTGTTTTCCTCCTCGTGCAGCACCTACGGAGCAGCCGGAGACGTTCTGCATGATGAGACCGCGCCCTTGTCTCCGGTGACCGCATACGCAGATTCGAAGGTGCTGGTCGAGCGCGACCTGGCTGAGCTGGCGGATGATGATTTCAGCCCCACTTCCCTGCGGAATGCGACGGCATACGGCAGCTCGCCGCGCCTGCGTCTGGACCTGGTATTAAACGATTTCGTGGCTTCGGCCTGCACTACGGGCCTGGTCTATATCAAGAGCGACGGGACGCCCTGGCGGCCGATCGTCCACATCGCCGATATCACGCGCGCCGTGCTCGCGGTGCTGGCGGCGCCGCGCGAGAAGGTTCATAACGAAGTTTTCAACGTCGGCCGCACCGAAGAGAACTACCGCATCCGGGAGCTGGCCGAGATTGTGGCCGAAACCGTTCCCGGCTGCCGCATCGAATACGCGCCCGACGGCGGCCCGGACAAACGCTGCTATCGGGTGGACTTCAGCAAGATTCGCAGGATTCTGCCGGATTTCAAGCCGCAGTGGAATGCGCCGCTGGGGGCCCGGGAGTTGTATGCGCACTATCGCGAACGCGGCCTTACCCTCGCCGATCTCCAGAGGCACCGCTATACGCGCATCGCTCATATCCGCCGGCTAATGGAGCGGGGCGCGCTGGATTCGGATCTGCGCTGGCTCGCAGTTCCGGCAGGCGAGCTTGCGTGAGCCGTTTCAGACAGATAACCGGAGTAATATGAGCACGATCCTTTCCCCGAACACGTTGCCGGATACCGCCCGAGCGCGGTCCGGCGCTCAACGTTGCCGTTTCTGCGCCACGCCCCTCGAACAGACCTTTGTCGACCTGGGCATGACACCTCTCTGCGAGACCTATCCCCGGGTTGAGGATCTGAACCGGATGGAGCCCTATTACCCGCTGCATGTCTATGTATGCGGGAAGTGCTTTCTGGTGCAGCTCGATGAATACGAAAGCCCGGAGCACATCTTCACCGAGTACGCTTACTTTTCGTCCTACTCCGACAGTTGGCTCGACCACGCCCGCCGCTACTGCGAGCAGATGATCGGACGCTTCGGGCTGAATGCTGGAAGTTCAGTCGTCGAAGTGGCGAGCAACGACGGCTACCTGCTGCAGTACTTCGTGGAGCGCGGCATTCCGGCGCTGGGCATCGAGCCGGCCGCCAACGTGGCCCGCGCTGCCGTAGAGAAAGGCGTGCCGACGCTGGTGAAATTTTTTGGGACCGAGCTGGCCCGCGAGCTTGCGGCCGAAGGCCGCCAGGCCGACCTGGTGCTCGGCAACAACGTGCTCGCACAGGTTCCGGACCTGAACGATTTCGTGGAAGGGCTGCGCATTCTGCTCAAGCCCGGCGGGGTCCTGACACTCGAGTTTCCACACCTGGTGTGCCTGATGGAGCGCAACGAGTTCGACACGATCTATCACGAGCACTTTTCCTACTTCTCGCTGCTGACCACCTGCCGGATTTTCGAAGCGCATGGCATGAAGGTCTTCGACGTGGAAGAGCTTCCCACTCACGGCGGCTCGCTGCGGGTCTACGGCTGCCGGGCCGAAGATCCACGGCCGGTGCTCGAAAATGTCGGAAGGCTGCTGGCGCTGGAGCGGAAAGCGGGGCTGGACACGCTGGCCGGTTACGAGAATTTCGAGCCGAAGGTCCGGCAGACGAAATGGGCCTTGCTCGAATTTTTGCTGGCCGCCAAGCGCGCCGGCAAATCGGTGGCCGGTTACGGTGCGCCGGGAAAAGGCACGACCATGCTGCATTACTGCGGAATCGGCCGTGATCTTCTCGCATACACGGTAGACCGCAGCCTGTATAAACAGGGCCGCGTTCTCCCGGGCAATCACATTCCCATCTACCATCCGGACAAGATCCGGGAGACGAAGCCGGATTACGTGCTCATTCTGCCCTGGAACCTCAAAGACGAAATCGTCAAGCAGATGGCCTATATCCGCGAGTGGGGCGGCCGATTCGTGGTGCCGATCCCGGAGCTTGAGATTTTATGAAAGTCGTACTATTTTGCGGCGGCGCGGGAATGCGCCTGCGCGGATATGCCGACGATGTCCCCAAGCCAATGGTAACCATCGGCTCGCGGCCCCTCCTGTGGCACCTGATGAAATACTACGCGCATTGGGGCTACAAAGATTTCATTCTGTGCCTGGGCTACAAGGGCAACGTGATCAAGGACTATTTCCTGCACTATGACGAGGCCGTTTCGAACGACTTTGTCTGGTCGGCGGGCGGGCGTAAGGTCGAGTTCCTGAACCGCGACCTGGATGACTGGAGAATTACCTTCGTCGAGACTGGCTCCAATGCCACGATTGCCGAACGCTTGAAGGCCGTCGAACCGCATCTGAGGAACGAAGAACTCTTTTTGGCCAATTACAGCGACGGACTAACCGATCTTCCGCTGCCTAACCTGATCGAAAACTTTCGCCGGAGCGGGGCCATGGCTTCGATGGTGCTGGTGCAGCCGACCGCCAGTTTCGACCTGGTCTCGGTGGATGCGGCGGGGCGAGTCGATGGAATTTCCGCCATCAGCCAGTCCGATTTCTGGATCAACGGCGGATATTTCATCCTGCGCCGCGAAGTCCTCGATTACATCCGGCCGGGCGAAGAGTTGGTCCGGCAGCCGTTTGAGAGGCTGATCGCGCAGCAGGCACTCATGGGGTATAAGTACCACGGCTTCTGGATGTGCATGGATACGTTCAAGGATAAGCAGCGGCTCGAAGAGCTCGAATCCAAGGGCAATCCGCCATGGCAGGTCTGGAGAAAGGACGCGGTGAACGGAGCCGCCGGGGCAGCCCTGCTGGCCGATCCGTCCTGGGCGGAGGTTCCGGTAGGACAGGCATGATCCATTTCAGCCTGAATGGGGGCGGCCGGGCGCCGCTCGAGATTTTGTGCTTGGGGTCCCATTCCGACGACATCGAAATCGGCTGCGGAGGTACGCTGCTCACGCTGGCTGAGCGGCATCCCGGTTCGCGAATTCATTGGGTGGTTTTCAGTGCTAAGGATGAGCGGCGCGCCGAAGCGGTCCGCGGTTCCGAGCTGTTTACGGCCGCCGGCACGCTCGGCAAACAGATTCTCCGCACCTTTCCCGACGGCTTCCTGCCGTTCGTGGGCGACGAGGTGAAGAACCTGTTCGAAGAGCTCAAACGGGAGACCAATCCGGACCTGATCTTCACTCACTACCGGAAGGACGCTCACCAGGATCACCGGCTGCTCTCCGAGGTCACCTGGAGCACCTTTCGCGACCACATGATTCTCGAATACGAGATCCCGAAATATGACGGCGACATGGGCGCTCCGAACTTCTTCGTACCGCTGACCGATACCGTGTGCCGCAAGAAGGTGAGCTCGATTCTGGAAACGTTTCAATCGCAGCACGGCCGCCGCTGGTTCCGGGAAGAGACCTTTATGGCGCTGATGCGGCTTCGCGGCATGGAGTCGAATGCGCCGAGCGGATACGCCGAAGCTTTTTACTGCCGCAAGCTGGTGCTGTGAACAGCCTGGCGAAAACGAAGAAAATATGTCGAAAAGCAGCAAGCACGTCCTGAATTTAAAAGCAGGCGAATATGTAGAAGTTCGCAGCGAACAGGAGATCCTGGCCACGTTAGATGCGCAAGGCAGGCTGGAGAACCTGCCGTTTATGCCGGAGATGCTGCAATATTGCGGCAAGCGGTTGCGCGTGTGGAAGCGGGCGGACAAGACTTGCGACAACATTAAAGCCTGGAGTCTCCGGCGCATGCAGAATGCCGTTCACCTGGAAGGCGTGCGCTGTGACGGGAGCGGGCATGGCGGCTGTGAGGCGGGCTGCCTGATTTTTTGGAAAGAAGCGTGGTTGAAACGAGTCGACGCCAATTTGATTCCTACGGCCAGCTTGCAACTGACGAGCGCTGCCAGCGCGCCGACGGTCAACGGCTGCCGATGCACAATCTCCGATGTCTTTCGGGCGTGCCGGACGGTAAATTGTGATGGCGATGAGATCTATTCGTGCCAGGCTACCGAACTTCGGAACTTTACCTCGGATATGGGCCGTTGGGACATTCGTGAATTCATTCGCGATCTGCGTTCGGGGAACCTGACTACGGGGCTAGCGGTAACCAAAGCAGACCGCATGCTCGAGACGGTGCTCGGCGCTCTGCAACTGCTCAGAGCTCTGATTACCGAGGTCTTCAATAAGGTCCAACGGACACGTCACGGGGGGATGTATCCACCGATCGACGGTCAACTGCAAAAGACTCCTATCGAGGTGCTGAATCTTCAGCCGGGCGAGCTCGTCCGGGTGCGAAGCCGCGAGGAAATCGTTGCTACGCTCGACAGCGGAAACAAAAATCGTGGTCTTTTGTTTGAAGCGGAAATGCTGCGCTGGTGCGGCGGCATCTACCGGGTGTTGCGGCGCGTGTACCGGATCGTCGATGAAAAAACCGGCAAAATGCTCGAAATGAAACACCCATGCATTGTGCTGGAAGGAGTGGCCTGCGTGGGGGACTATCACCGGTACTGCCCGAAGGCTATCTATCATTATTGGCGCGAAAGCTGGCTCGAGCGCGTCGAGACCGTGCCGGGGCTGACGCAACAGCCGAAGTGTGAAGAAGCCGACCGATGCCTGATAAAATCCTAGCGTTCCGATGGACCGCCGGCGCTTCTTACGGGAAGCAGTAGAGTCCGCAGCAGCCGCTGCCCTGCCGAATCTGGCGGCATGCGCGGACTCGAGCCGGAAATCAGCTTCCGACCGATCCGCAGTGGCAAACGGCCCGCTACGGCCACATCCGGCCAACCCGCGTTACTTCACCGATGGCTCAGGTCGCGCCATCTTCCTCGCCGGTTCCCATACTTGGGCCAATCTGCAGGATGCCGGTATCGGCCGGGTCAAGAGCTTCGATTGGCCGGCATACCTCGAGCTTCTTCGAAATCACCGCCATAACTTCATCCGTCTGTGGACATGGGAGCAGGCAGCCTGGGCGCCCTGGACTCCGGACAAAGTCGTCTATTTTCCGCCAATTTACCTGCGAACCGGCCCGGGGATGGCGCAAGATGGAGAGCCGAAGTTCGATCTCCGGCAATTCCATCCAGAGTACTTTCGCCGGATGCGTTCTCGCATTATCGAAGCCCGAGACCGGGGCATCTATGTGTCGGTGATGCTGTTTCAGGGCTTCAGTTCCAAGAAGCCGTATCATTGTGGAGATCCGTGGACCGGGCACCCTTACAACATTCGGAACAATGTGAACGGAGTCGATGGGGATAAAAACAAAGATTCGGTGCTGGATCTGGACCAGGCACAGGTCCGGGAACTGCACACGGTTTATCTCCGCAAGGTCGTCGATACGGTCCACGATCTCGATAACGTGCTTTATGAAGTCATCAATGAAGGCGGAGAACAAAACTGGGATCGTTTTGTCATCGAAACGATTCGCCGCTACGAAGCCATGCGGCCCAAGCAGCACCCGGTAGGGCTGACAGGCGTTGGGGCCGAGAGACTCCCGGACATGCTGTCCAGTTCAGCCGACTGGATTTCTCCAGGCTCACGCGACAACCGGAGTTACAAGACCAATCCTCCGGTTTGGGACGGCAGCAAAGTCTGCGTGCTGGATACCGATCACTTGTGGGGGCATGGCGGAGCAGTTCCCTGGGTCTGGAAAAGCTTCCTCCGCGGATATCATACGCTCCTGATGGATGCTTGGGAGCCGATTCCCGGTAAGGCCTGTCCGGATATGAATTGGGGCCCGCGGCCGGGTTACCCCAACCGGAATTTGAACCGCAGCGACGATCCCACTTGGGAACCGATCCGGCGTGCGATGGGCAATGCCCGTTCCTATGCGCTGCGCATGGATCTTGCACACATGACTCCCTCCGAGACTGTGGCCTCTTCCGGATATTGCTTAGCAAATCCCGGAAAAGAGTATCTCGTGTATCTGCCGGAGGGCGATGCCGTTACCGTGGATCTTCCGCCGGCGTTCGGACCGCTGGCCGTTGAATGGATGGATCCGTCGACCGGAACGACTGTATCCGGAGGGACGGTGGAAGCTGGCGTTAAGCGAACCTTCGCTGTGCCCTTTCCAGGGCCTGCCGTCCTCTATATCTGTAACCAACTCCCTCGCTGGTTGTGGAGATTCACGGGCAAACACAAGGCCGGGTAACGCTGTTTTCCCATCCTGAAGTGTTTCTAAAGTTCCCAACGATTAGGATAAGGGTGTTCCGGTTTTCCGCATTGCCGCCGTCCAAAGCAAGACGGCAAATATCATGCATGGATGTTCTTAAATGGCTCCCAACGTCGTAATGATATGCCTCTAGCTTCGCAGCCACTCGTTAGCATCGTGACGCCAGTCTATAATGGCGAGCGTCATCTCGCCGAATGCATCGAAAGCGTGCTGAAGCAAACGTACTCGAATTGGGAGTACATTATCGTCAACAACTGCAGCACAGACGGTTCGCTTGAAATTGCCCAGCGTTACGCGAGCCAGGATCCCCGCATTCGGATTCATAACAATACGGAGTTTCTGCGGGTCATCGCCAACCATAACCACGCGTTACGGCAGATCTCGCCAGCCAGCAAATATTGCAAAATCGTTTTCGGCGATGACTGGATCTATCCGGAATGCATCGAGCGGATGGTTGCTCTTGCGGAGCAGCATCCGTCAGTGGGCCTGGTCAGCGCTTATGGGCTGTTTGGCTCGCAGGTAGCATGGGGCGGTTTGCCATATGAAACCACTTTTATGGATGGCCGCGAGTTCTGCCGTAGAAAGTTGCTCGGCGAGCGTTTGCAGTTCGGCACTATGACAAGCGTGCTGGTCCGAGCCGACCTTATCAGGCAGCAGCACGCATTTTTTAATGAAGCCAACCTTCATGCCGACAACGAAGCTTGTTTTCACGTGTTGATGCAGTCGGACTTCGGGTTTGTACACCAGGTGCTCAGCTTTACCCGTATTGAAGAAGGGACGCTCCGGTCCGTGTCCAAACAACTGAACACGTATTTGCCGGGAATGCTCACCAACCTGGTGAAATTCGGCCCGTTATGCTTGACCCAGCCGGAGTTGCAGGCGGCTGTCGAAGCGGACCTCGCCGGATATTACAGATTTCTCGCCCAATCCGTAGTGCCGATCCGAGAAGCAGCCTTTTGGCAGTTTCACAAGAGCAAGCTGCGGGAACTCGGCTATCCGTTCTCTACATTCCGGCTTGCGCAAGCGATGCTTGTCCGGGGCTTGAACGCGCTCCTGAATCCCAAACGATCGGTAGAAGGATTATTTGGGCTTCTTAAAGGGCAAGCCGCGCGATAGTTATAGCGCGGCTTTGGGTAATTGCTCGCGGTACCATGCCACAGTTTTTGCCAAGCCTTCCTGAAGCGGCGTAACCGCCTTCCAACCTAGAATCCGTTCCGCAAGCCCGGTTTCGGCGCAGCGGATCGTCTCCATCAGCCGGTCCGGAAGCGCGCCAAGTGCCGGCTCAGGCGACCCGGGAATCAGTTGGTGAATCCGCTTGATTACATCCCGCACCGGGACCAGTTTTCCGGAGCCGAGGTCGATGGCCGCTCCCACAGCTTCCGGCTCCACGGCCGCGGCAAGGAAGGCGGCAATTACGTCCTCGATGTAAACCCAATCTACTGGCCGCGTGCCTGATGACAGTTTGGGCGCCGTGCCGTTCAGCAGCGACAGGATCGTGTACGGGATCAGTTTGTAGGACTTCTGCCCGGGCCCGTACGTCATGAACGGCCGCAGAATGGTTACAGGAACTCCGTACAGTTGATGAAACATGCGGCCATATACCGTACAGGCCATCTTGGCGGCAGCGTAGGGCGAATTGAGCTGCAAGGGGCGGCCATCCAACTGCGGCTCTTCGAGCGACCCCACCAAAATCACCCGGCTGGCGCCGCAAGCCTCAGCCGCGAGCAAAGTGTTTACCGTCGTGCGCAGATCATCTTCGAAACCAGGCAGCACGAACCGGATATCCTGCCCTCCCTGGCTGGCACTGGCCAGTTGATAAATGATGTCGGGGCGTATTGTGGTGGCCAGATCCCGGATCCATGCGGTATCGGTAAGGCTACCCTGCCACCACTGAATCCCATCCGGATCTGCCGGTATGTTTCGTGAAACGGCATGAATTCTGGCACCGTATTGTTTCAGATTTTCGATCAGAATCCGGCCGATGAAGCCGTTTGCGCCAGCAACCAGAACCGTGCGGCCATAGAACTTGTCCATGCGGCCAGCGCCATCTCATACCTCGGTAACGGAAGATCACCGGGTTTGGATCACGTCTTCCACCGAGGCAGGAGAAAGCACATAATTCACCTCCATGCCGTCATCGTACAACGCTACGGCTTCCTGGGGGATGTGCGACAGATCGCCGCCCTGGAGATAATCGCGCATCGTGGTGCCAGTGCATCTCGAATCCAGATTCGGCGCCCCGCGGCGGTTCCAGACATCGTCCAGGTGAACGGTGCGGAAATCGATGCTATATCGCGTCAGCCCGCAGGAGTTCGGCACTGTAGAGTGCATCTGCGCGCCGGAAAACAGCAGCACGCCGCCTACATCGGGCAGCAGCCGGATCTGCGGATCGAGCTCAAGCGGTTCGAGCGCATGCGGCTGCACGCGCGTATCCGTTTTGATGTGCTGAGCCGCGCTTTTCCGGTTCACCCGGTTCCACTCGTAATAGTTGTACGTATCGGAGCTGTTTCGCACCGCTTCGTTCCAATATCGCGGGTGAAAGGCCATGCAGTTTTCGGGATAGATCTCGTAAACCGGCATCCACCAGTTCACCTGGCAGAACGGAGCCGAATACCACGTGTCTCTGTGCGGATGAAACGCATAGGCGATGCCGGAGGATAGATAGTTCCCAGGAAATGCCGTCCTTAGCCGCGGCACGTCGAAGTAGGTTTTTCCAGGATCACAGCCCAGCTCCTCCATCACAGACTGAATGCATTCCTTCGCCTTGGGATGATGGATGAACTTCGGTTTCAAAACCGCCAGGATTTCGACGCACTGCTCCACAGGCATGCTCTCCTGCACTTTGAGCGGATCGTGCGGGTGGAAGGCTTCTTCGATCAATTCCCGGGCAAGGTCTCGTAACCGGAGAGCTCCCGGAGAGGGAGAGTAGACAAACAGCGAGCCCTCATACAGGGCTTGCCGCCGCTTTTCGTCGCTTAGCTTCGAATCGCAATAGATATTCATCGGCCTTTACTCCTGGAACGCCTGGCGTATTTTGGCTCCCAGTGCTCAGGGCAACTACCTTTCCAACCCTGAGGCTGTGGATTCAGGCATCCGGTAAGGCCGGATATGGGTTGTGCTCTAAAGAATCGACCGGATTCCTAAACAATCGGAATCCGGCGGCGTTATTGCGCCGCCGGATCAGGATTTTCCGTTGCGATCGTTACGGTGTTGCTCTTGGCAGTGTCGGCGCCCGCTTGCGGCACCTCAACCGATAACGGCAGCGCTTCTGCATTCGGAACACCGGCCGGCACCTGGATCTGAATCGCCGAGATTCCGGCATAGCCATCCACAGGCTCGACCGAGGTAACCGTAACGGCAGCGTCGCCCAGTTTGACTACCGGCGTACTGTTCGATCCGAGTCCCGTCACCCATATGGAGAGGGTATCTCCCGGTCCGGCAGGTTGGCCCAGCGCGAGATAGTCCCTGCTGGTTGCCAGCGTCGACGTGCCGGTCAGGAAGACCGCTCCTTGCCCCTGCCCGGAGCCGTCGAGTGTAAGCACGGTCGGAGCTGCCTGCTGCATCGAGGCGCGTAGCGGCTCCGTCGCGCCGGCCGGCGTTTCGACGGTGACCTCCAGCGGCGTGCCGGGGTCTAGCGCCGGACATTGGAACCATACGTCAGTCAGCGAAGAATACAGCACGGGGACAGCATTGGAATTCACTGTGACGCGCGTCCCGCCCAGTTCGGTCTCGCCGGCGGCATCGGAAGAGGCTGAATCGCGCGGGCTCAGCCACTTGCCGGTAAGCCGCACGTCGGCCGATGGACTGCAGGCCAGCGGTTGCGACGCAGTCAAAGCCGGTTTCCCGGTATCCACGTCGATGCGTACCCGCTTGGTTGACGACTGCGCCGCGGCGTTGGTGGCAGTGAAGGCCAGTTCGTAAGTGCCTTGCTGCGATGGATTGGGAGTCCACGCGAACTCTCCTGAAGCAGCATCGAAGGAGGCGCCGGGCGGCAGATCGGCGGCGGAAAGAACAACCGTCAGGCCGCCGGGATCATAGGCTGCCACCTGGAAACGCACTGTCTCGCCGATCTTGGCGGCTCCAGGCGCGGCAACCCGCAAAAGCGGCTCAGGCGAAGAGACCACTTGAATCGCATCCTGTACCAAAGTGTCTCCTATCTGCGCCGCAATCACGACCGACTGCTCGAGGGCGGTTGTCTCCGCATCGGCTGCTACCCGGAATCTCACCGCCGACTGGTGCGGACGCGTCGTGATGAGCGCCGGAACCTTAACTTGCTGGCTGCTGCTCGTCACTGCCAAGCTAACCGGCTGAGATTCCGCACTCGAATCCAGGCGGACCTCGCAGGTGGTTGATTCACCGGCTCGGACGGTCTTCGCGCACATCAGAGATGCAGGCCGCACCTGGGCTGCTGCTTCCTGGGGCGCCGTTCTACCCGAGCCGGAGCCGCCGCCGGCCGAAGCCGTCTCGAGAAGCATGTTGCTGGTCAATTGTGTTGCGTAACCGGCAGGCCGGAAAGCGGCCATTTGCGCCAGATAATGATGTCCCACGCTGAAGGTTTGGGTGGAAGCGATCGATCCCGCCGACCCCTGCACCCGGTCCTGAATCGCGAAATCGTCATTGTTCAGCGAAGCGCGCTGCGCGAAGCCTGTTCCGGCAGTGATGTTGTTGGTTCCATCATCGTCCAGCACTGCGCCGAAAATGAGCTCGCCGCCGGCATGTGTCACAGCCGCGGTGCTGGTCACACCGTTAGGCCAGGTATTGTAACGCCCCTGATTTTTGGCGGTCACATCCAGGGGGGAATTGGTATCAACCCCGCTGTATTCGGCGACCGCAATGCGGCGATAGGAATGCCCCTCGCCCAGCCGAATGGTCACGGTGTTGGGGCCAGATCGGATATTGCGCGCATAGAAGATTCCCAGACAGCGCTCGCTGACGGGACTGCAGTCGCCAGTCGCTACTTGATATGTATTGCCCTGACTGTCATAAGCCGTAAGACTGGACGGCAGACCATCTACGCTTATCGCCACCACAATCAGGTTGCCGGCGGAATTCGGCGACGAGAAAGACTGCGTCAGGAACAGCGACGAACTATTGTCGGAACGGGCGGCCGACTGCACAAAGCTGATGGTGTCCGGACCGGTGCTTGGCGAAATGCGGATCGAAATGCTGCGCGAGGCACCGCCGGCGGAGGCAGTCAGAGTCGCCGTCTGTGTGGAAGTAGTATTCCCTGCGGAAATGATGAAGCTAGCCGATGTTGCGCCGGCCGGAACGGTAAAGCCATTTTGCGTGTACAGAGCCGCATTGTTGTCGGACAGGGTTACATATAAACCGCCACCGGGCGCAGCTCCCGACAATGTGACGCTACAGGTAGTTGTCTCGCCCGGGCTCAGATCCGTCGAATTGCACTTCAGCCCCGAGATGGAAACCGCTGCCGGCGCGGTGAGGCTTAATGTCTCTGTTACGGAAGAGCCATTCAGGGAGGCGGTGATTACGGCTGTCTGATTCGTGCTGATCGAGCCGGTGGTGGCCGAGAACGCAGCCGACCGCGATCCGGCCGGAACAGTTACCGATGCTGGAAGCGTCAAGTACGAGCTGTTGTCCTGGAGAGTGACAACCGCGTTCCCTGAAGGAGCGGCACCGCTAAGCGTCACCACGCAACTGGTGCTTGCTGAAGAGGCCAGCGTAGTTGGGTTGCAGGTCAGATCCTGCGGCACCACCGAGCTGCTCGGAGGGCCCACCGTTCCTCCAATTTGGGTCACTGAGACGGCGCTGCCGGAGGGTGAAGCGCCAACCGCATGGGTCACCCCTAACGGCGCCGTACCCAAAACCTGCACTGCTGTTACCACCGCCACCACCCCGCTGCCGATTGCAGTATTGTTGGGGCCGCTGAGCACGCAGGTGTAGGAATTCGATCCGGAGACGCAAGAAAGTGTTTTGCCGGCAGAAGTCGCTGCAGGTCCGGCAACCGCTACGACCGCGCTCAGCAGACTAGGCGAGTACGTGATGGTCCATTGCATCGCCGAGACCGGGGCGCTGCCGGAAGCGGAGAAACTCAGATTCAACGAAATGTTGGTTCCGAGAAGCCCAACGTTCGACGACAAGCTCAAAGTCTGGCCAAAAAGCGAAGAAGAAGTCAGTAAGAATGCCGAAGAGATTAGAATTGCCGCACGGAGTCTTCTCAGGGGTAGAGCCACGGTATTCCTCCCGGAAATGAATCGCTGCTAAAGACCCTGAGTGTAGGAATCGAAAGGACTAAGGCTCAATATTGAATTGAGGCCAGTCCTCGATACTGAATTGGGGCCAGAAAGATTTATTAACTTAAGAAGGGCCGGTTTGAGCCTTCACCTGCTGGAGCAGCAAGCGGACCACACTGCCCGGCCAAATCGCCGCCGTGCACGGCAGCCACAGGGCCGCCCCGGCGACCGCAACCGAAATCCTCGCTCAATATTGAGATAATGTGCACAATTATGGCCGAATCCCCCATGAGTTATTGAGTAATTGCTTGACTTTTGATCGTGAGTTAGGAAAGACTAAGTTAGCTTTTGATCATCAGTTGGGGAGGATTAAAGTCTGAGACTACGTTGCCTGGGCACGGCGTTGTGCATCGCCGCTGCTTTCGTCGCGCCGCTGAGCGCAAGCGCTATTCCGGTTTCGAACACCCGGCCTGGGAGCCATAGGGACGATCGATGCCAACTATCTAATTGTGGCCTCGCCATCGGGAATCGGGTCGGCTTTTGTTACGAATGACGCCGGATTTCCATTTCCTTTTTGGTTTCCAGACGATGCCGATTCCAAGTTCATCTCCCCTCAGGCGGATTACACCGGGGACCAGACCGACGCGCCCGGCATCTACACGTATGAGACCACATTCAGCCTTGCCGGCCTCCTCCCCACCACCGCTGTCTTGACCATTTTCGTCGCGGTCGACAACAACCTGAATGATATTTTGATCAATGGCGTATCGACGGGTCTGAGCGCAGCCGGATTTGCAGGATTTTCCGGGCCGCTTATTATCTCCAGCGGATTTTTGCCCGGCATGAACACACTGGATTTCGTTACAGAGAATTTCGCAGGTGATTCCGGCAATCCGACCGGCTTGCGGGTATCAATTAGCGGCACCGCCGATTCCGCTGTACCTGAGCCGTTGACTCTTGGGATGGCAGGCTTGGGCTTGCTCGCTTTGAGCCTGGCGGCAAGCCGGCGCCGATCGAGTCCGCGATAACAAAAACCCCGCGCTTGCCAGAATCTCTGGCCGGCGCGGGGTCCTAAAACCTAGGAGCTAATCCTAAACGGCCAGGCGGCTACGGCCGAACTGCTTCGATGGTTACATCGACAGTATTTCCCGTGATACGGTTCCCGTTGGCTCCGGGCATTTCAAGGCGTAGCGGCACCTGCGAGCCGAAGGCTACGCCCTCGGGAACCTTCGCTTCGATTGCTACTGCGCCGGCGTAACCTGCTGCCTGCCGCACCGCGACAACTTCCGCGCGCACTCCCCCCAGCTCGATCTCCGGCCGGGCCTCACCCGTGCCCAGACCAGTGGCCCAGATGAGGATAGAGTCGCCAGGCTGCGCCGGCTGGCTCATCACGTGGTAATTTCGGTTCATGGCCAGTTCGCCGCTGGCGGAAATCGTGACCAGTCCCTGCCCGTGACCGCTGCCATCGAGCGTGAGCACCGCCGGAGATGCCGCCTGCATCGCCGTGCGGACAGGCTCGCCGGCTCCCGCCGCGGTTTCCACTACTATCTCCAGAGGCGTGCCGGTGGGCATGTTGGAGGGGCACAGGAAGTCGACTTTCGAAGCTGCCGCCACTAGGACGGGAGCATACACACCATTGACGCGCACACGGGTGCCGCCGAGCTCAGTGCGGTTGCCGGACAGGTCCGCAAGGGTGGATTCCTCGGAGCTCAGCCAGCGCCCGCGCAGCATGCCGATCGCCCCGGGGCTGCAGACCGCCGACGCAGGGCTATCGATTACCGGCTGGCCCGCATCCACTGTGATCTGAACGGACTTGCTCGAAGAGGCATTGGCTCCGTTGGTCGCCGTAAACGTTACCTGGAAGACGCCCTTCTGAAGCTGCGTCGGAATCCAGTCGAACCGGCCGCTCGCCGCGTCGAAGAACGCCCCGGCGGGCAGGCTGGAGGCCGATAGATATACCGGCAAGCCGGAGCTGTCGCTGGCCGACACGGTGAACCGGAGCGGTGTGCCGAATCTGGCCGCCTGCTCGGACGGCGTCGACAAGACAGGGGCAGGCGAAGGGACTACGGTAATTGAATCCTGCGCAGAGCTCCCGCCGAACTGCACGGCAATCGTGGCGGTAGTCGCCGCGGAAGCGGGGTTGGTCGAAGCCTGGAAGGTCAGGGTGGACTGATGCGGACGTGTTGTTACCACCGCAGGCACTTTCACCTGCTCGCTGCTGCTTACCACAGCGAGCTTCATCGCGTCGGCCTGGTTCGAGCTCAGCCGGATCTCGCAAATTACATCGTCTCCGGCGCGCACGCTCTTCTCTGCGCAGGCCAGAGATACCGGCGCGGGCTGAGCCTGTGCCGTGGACGCGGCGTTCTCATCGGTAACAGCGCTGCTGACGGATTTGAGCTGACCGGCGCGAACCGGAGCGGCGCTCGGGGTAATGCTGGACATCGGCGTTCCGGAAGCGGCCGGGCGGAAGGTCGCCATCTGCGCCAAATAACGGTGAGCTGCACCAAAGGTCTGCGTGGATGCCACCGTCCCCGCCGTTTTTTGAATCATGTCTTCAATCACCAGGTCTTTGTTATTGACCGAAGCCCGCTGTGTAAATCCTGCGCCGGCTGCGATGGTGGTCACGCCTGCATCGTCCATCACGGCGCCGAAAATCAGCTCGCCGTCGGTGCTGGTTGTCGCTGAATTGCTGGTGATTCCATTGGCGGCGGTAACACCATCGGCCATATTCTTGGCTGTGACGTCCAGCGGCGATGCCGGAGCTACTCCGCTGTATTCGCTGATTGCGATTCGGCGATATTGATGGCCTTCACCGAAACTGACGGTGACGGTGTTGCTGCCGGATCGGATGTTGGGAGCATACAGGATAGCCAGCCCCTGCCGGTGAACCCAGTCGAAGTCGTTGGTCGCGAGCAGATAGGTATTACCTTGGGTATCGGAAGCCCGGAGATTGGAAACGGGGCTATCCCAGCTCACCGCGACGACAATCAGGTTTCCAGCGGTGTTGGCGGACGGGAAAGCCTGCGCAATATTTGTCGCGAGACTATCGTTGGTCCGCGCCGCCGATTGAACGAAGCTGATGCCCTGCGTGGCCGAGCGCGGCGTTACTGTAACCGAAGTGGTCTGGGTATCGGAGCCCATCTGCGCAGATATCGTCACGCTCTGGTTGCTCGTCACGCTCGTGGAGGCTGCCGTAAAATCTGCGCTCGCCGCACCGCTCGGCACGGAGATCGAAGCGGGCACCGTCAAGGCGGGATGGCTGCTGGTCAGGGTCACGGCCATCGACGACGAAGCGGTCTTATTCAATCGCACGCTGCAGGCAGACGGCGAGCCGCCCTGCACACTGCTCGGGCTGCACGTGATAGACGAGAGCGTCACCGGAGCCAGGATCATCACCGTAGCTCTCTTGGAGACGCCGTTCCATGTGGCCGTTACGGTCACGTTCTGGTCCGACATCACCGCGCTTGTCACCGCGGTGAACGTAGTGCTTGTCGCGCCCGCCGCAATCGCTACCGATGCCGGAACCGTCAATGCGGTGTTATTGTCTGCCAGCGCCACCGTAATGCCGCCGGAAGGCGCGGCCTTCGTCAAGCTGACTGTGCATGTGCTGCTGAGGCCTCCAGCCACGCTCGACGGGCTGCACGCCAGGGAGGAAAGCGCCGGCGTTGTCGAGGCCGGCAGGACCGTAATGATTGCGGTCTTCGTCGTGCCATTCAAGCTCGCGGTTACCGTCGCGGTCTGGGTGGCTGTTACCGTGCCCGCGCTGGCGCTGAACGTCGCGGAAGACGCGCCGGCCGGTACCGTAACCGAAGCCGGAACATTTAGCCCCGGCTTGTTGTCAGTAATAGATACGTTGACTCCTCCCGAGCCGGCAGCGCCGCTTAAGCTCACCGTGCAGGTCGCTGACGCCGGCGCGATCAACGAAGACGGGCTGCAGCTCAGTCCTGTTAATGTTGCGGGAGGCGGCGCACTGCTGCCGATCGTCCCTCCAGTGCCGGATACGGTCAGCGCCGCGCCGCTCGCCGATGCTCCCGAAACCCCGTTTACCGCGACGGATGTGCCGCTGAATGCCGATGGCACCGTAATCGCGACTGTTGCCAGCACCCCATTGGAGATTGTGTTCGAGTTTGCCGCCGACACGATACAGGTGTATGAGCCCGAACCGCTCACGCAGAATACCGTCTTGCCCGCCGCCGTTGCCGCTGGGCCGGCCGTCGCGGAGATTGCCGCAATGGCAGCTGCCGGATAATTGAATGTCCACTGCACTGCGGCGGGTTCACTGCCTGCCGGAGCTGTGAGCGAAAGATTGAGGGAGAGCGTTCCTCCGGGCGCTACCGTTCCCGACGATAATGCCAGGGACTGCCCGAACGACGCGGCACAGAACAAGAACGAGAGCGCGAATCCAACCGAGTATTTCGAGAAGAGGCGAGTCATTTTTTTCTTCAGTACATCTCCAGATATCGGTACCTGAAATTCGGATTCTATGGGTACTAGGACTGTCCCTCAATCTTGGAAATGGTTAGGAGCAGAGACTCGCCAATGGTTAACTGACGGAAGCCAAAGAGTCCCAATTCTGGGGAGTTTGCTCTCCGTTTTTGGAATTCCGACCGGGTAAGTGCCTGAAATACCGCGGCTTGGCTGTGTTGGTATGGCGGGTGCAGTTAGCCGGTATGACGGAGCAAACTGTGCTGCGGGATGCGGTCGATACGGCCGTCCTCGGAATTTTTTCGGTGATCTTTAGAGTCGCCGTACTAGTTTTGAAGAAGCGAAAACGTGCCTGAGTTCTCTTTCGATAGGGTCAATATCCTGACCGTCGATATTGAAGAATATTTTCATCCTTCCGAAGTGCAATCCTTTGTCGCAGCCGGAAGGTGGCAATGGCTGCCATCGCGAGTGGAGCGGCAGACCGAGCGGATCCTGGAAATGTTCGAACGGCGCGGCGTGACGGCCACTTTCTTCATGCTGGGCTGGGTTGCCGAGCGGCATCCCGGGCTGGTGCGCGAGATCGCGGCTGCGGGGCACGAGATTGGCTGCCACAGCTATGCACACCGCCTGGTTTACGAGCTCACACCCGAAGAATTCCGGCAAGATACCCAACGCGCCATTCAGGTAATTGAAGACGCTTGCGGAGTACGGCCGCGTGTCTATCGCGCGCCAAGCTATTCGATTACGGCCCGTTCCCTTTGGGCTTTGGACATTCTGGCGGAGTGCGGTTTCACGCATGACTCCAGCATTTATCCGATCGCGCACGATCGCTACGGCATTCCGGGCTTCAGCCGGCACGTAACCATGCTGGAGACGGCTTCCGGGCCGCTGTGCGAGGTGCCGATTGCCACCGTGCGCCTTTCGGCTCACGATATCGCGCCGGTGGGCGGCGGCGGGTATCTGCGGCTTCTTCCTTACCGCTACACTGCGGCCGGCATTCGCCGGATTAACCACGCGGAAGGCCAGCCTGCCTGCATCTACTTTCACCCCTGGGAAATCGACCCGGAACAGCCGCGCCTGGCCTCGGGTCTTATTGCGCGCTGGCGTACGTATACGGGCTTGAGCGGCATGAGCGAAAAGCTCGAACGGCTTGTGGCCGAATTCCGTTTCGATGCGATGACCGCCGTACATCCTGGCATGGCAACAGCAGCCAAAAGTTGATCCTACTGGGACGGAGCCAGTCGGAGCTTCCGGTTACGGTGGGTCAGTTATCCAAAAAGCGCCTCGAGCCGGCGATGTTCATGCACAATACGAAGGATAAGCACATCTGCGTTTTCGATGTGGTAGATAATAACGTATTCCCCCACAGCCAGGCTGCGGTACCCGGGGCCGAAATCTTTTTCGCGCGAACGTCCGATATTGGGGAAGCTCGCAAGTGTGAAGAAACGGTCTGTGATGGTGTCAATCAAGTGGTTAGCAATCTCGATGCTGCCGCTTTACTTGGCGACATACAACCAGATGTCGTCCAGATCGGCTTCGGCGCGGGGGGCTACACATGCGCCATCAGCGAGGCGTGGTGAGTTCGGTAAGAAGGCGGGCGCGTCCGCGTTCTTTCACTTCGCTGGCAAGCTGCTGCATAGACTCTTGCGTGATACGATCCCTGGCAGCAGCGGGGCTCCGATACTCCGAATGTTTCAGTCTGATTATCCAGGGCTGGTATTTCGGCCGAGGTTACAATACAAAGGCAATTAGCCGATGATCTTCACTTCAACGCCGCTTTCCGGAGCCTTTCTCATCGACCTTGAGCGCTTCGAAGACGAGCGCGGCTTTTTCGCGCGCTCCTGGTGCCAGAAAGAATTCGAAGCTCATGGCCTCGATCCGCGCCTGGCCCAATGCAATATCTCTTATAACCGGCACAAAGGCACGCTGCGCGGTATGCATTTTCAAATGGCGCCCTGGGCGGAGGCGAAGCTGATACGATGCACGCGCGGCGCTCTTTATGATGTGATCATCGACATCCGTCCGGACTCACCCACTTTCAAGCAGCATTTCGCCGCCGTGCTCGATGCCGGAAATCGCCGCATGCTCTATGCGCCCGCGGGTTTTGCGCACGGCTTTCTCACGCTTGAGGACGACACGGAAGTGTTCTATCAGATGTCGCAGTTTTATGCCCCCGATCACGGCGGCGGATTTCGCTGGAACGACCCTGCTTTTGGAATTTCCTGGCCGGAACCGGTGTGCGTGATTTCCGAGCGGGACCGCACCTATCCGGATTTCGTATCGTCATGAGCGCCGGCGATACTGCCGGCGAGCGCATGCACGCGCTGGCGGCGGAACTCTATCCCATCTGCCGCAGCATTACCGGGAACGGCGTTCGCCAGACGCTGGCCATCTTGCAGCGGGAGATGCCGCTGACGATCCATGAAGTTCCCACCGGGACCCCGGTCTTCGACTGGACCGTTCCCAAAGAGTGGAACATCCGCGATGCCTGGATCAAGAACTCTCGCGGCGAGAAGGTGGTCGATTTCCGGTGCTCCAATCTGCACGTGCTTAATTACAGCGCGCCCGTGCATGCCTCGCTGCCGCTGGCGGAGCTGAAGCAGCACCTGTTCACGCTGCCCGATCGCCCCGATTGGATTCCGTACCGGACTTCGTATTACAAGGAGACGTGGGGATTCTGTCTCAGCCACAATCAACTGTTGCGTCTCGCCGACGAATGCTATGAGGTTTGGATCGACTCTTCGCTGGCAGACGGACACCTCACATATGGCGAGTATTTTCTCCCGGGCGAGACCACAGAGGAGGTGCTGATCTCGTGTCACATCTGCCACCCGTCGCTCGCCAACGACAATCTTTCGGGCATCGCCGTGGCCGTGTTTCTCGCCAAGCACCTGGCCGGACAAAAACGGCGGTATTCGTATCGTTTTCTGCTGGCGCCGGGCACGATTGGCGCCATCACGTGGCTGGCTCTGCATCAGAAAGACGCCCATAAAATCAAACACGGCCTGGTATTGACCGGCGTCGGGGATGCCGGTGCGTTCACTTATAAGAAGAGCCGCCGCGGCAACGCCGAGATTGACCGTGTTATGGCGCTGGTGCTCAAAGAATCGGGGGCTCCGTATCAATTAGTGGACTTCTCTCCTTATGGTTATGACGAGCGCCAGTACTGCTCGCCGGGATTCAATCTCGGCGTCGGCTGCCTGATGCGAAGCCCCTGGGGACAGTTCCCGGAGTATCACACCTCGGCCGATAACCTGGACTTCATTCGTCCCGAACAGCTTTCCGGCAGTCTGCGCGTATGCATTGCGGCGGCTGAGGCCCTAGAAGGCAATCGCGTCTACCGGAACCTCAGCCCGTGCTGCGAGCCGCAATTAGGCAAACGCGGCCTTTATCGAGCGACTGGCGGCGCGGGCATTGAGAGCAGTATCTTTGCGCAGCTCTGGGTATTGAATCTGAGCGACGGATCCCACTCGCTGCTGGATATTGCCGAGCGATCCGGACTGCCCTTCGCGCTGATCGAAGAATCCGCGCGCCTGCTCTGCGCGAGCGGTCTGCTTGAGGAACTGGCGGCAACGCCGGACGGATCAGTAGATAAATAGCCGAACTCGTCGCGTTATCGCGTCAGCAAGCGGAACATAAGGTAGTGGGACGATACTGTGGGACCAAAATTATTGTGGATGCGATATAATATCCGTAAAATCGATCCCACTCGCAGTGGGATAAAAGCTATGCGTCGCAAACGCACTCACATTATCCTCCCCGAAGATCTCTTAGCCGAAGTCGACCGCCTCGTCGGCGAGCGCGGTCGCAGCGCTTTTCTCGCCGAAGTCATCGGCGAAGCGGTCCGGCGCCGAAAGCTCTTGGCCGCCCTGCGCGCAGCCCGCGGGTGCTGGAAAACCGAAGACCATCCCGAATTGCAGGAAGGCTCGGAGGCTTTCGTGGAGCGCTTGCGGCGGGAAAATGAACAGCGGCTTGGGCAGGGCCGGGACGCCTGATGCGGCGGCTGCTGCTCGACACCAACTTCCTCATCGATGTCTTGAATGACCGCCGCGGCCGCGCCGATCTGATGGAGCAGTTCATTCTCGACGGCGATACTCTTGCCTGCTGCCCGATCAATGTCGCCGAAGTATATGCCGGTCTGCGCCCCGGAGAAGCGGCCAAAACCGAATCGCTGCTACGCGAGCTTCTCTATGTCCCGATCAAATGGGAAGCTGCGCAACTCGCGGGCGATCTCAAACGCACCTGGGCGCAGCAAGGAAAGACACTCACCCTGACGGACACTACCATTGCGGCAGTATGTTTGACGGAAGGGCTCACGCTCGTGACGGATAACCGCAAAGATTTTCCGATGCCGGAACTGCCGCTTTATCCGTTGCCGGAAGAACGCGCGTGACTGGGCCGATCCTTCGTCCGTTCACTCAGCGCCCAAGCAGCCGGGCCCAGAAGCCCTTCCGGGCGCCAACGCCGATGCCCATTTCTTTTTCGAGCGCCTCCAGATCGAGCCGCACCATGTCCGCGAATCGGCCTTTCAGCACGAAATCCGGCACCGCGCGCGCGAACTGATTCGCCTGATTGGTGTCGCCGCCGAAGTTCACCACCACCTCGCGGGCGCGCCGGTCCACGGTGACACGATCTTCCGACTGCGCCAGAATGGCCGCCAATTGCTCGCTGAATTTCCTGTGCCGGATCCCGAAATAGTCATGAAACGACAGCTCCCGCGCCCACTCCGGCGCGCCATCGAGACTTTCCTCGAAGATTTCGCGCAGCATACGCGAGGAGGCTCCCAGCAGGTCCGGAAAACCCGGCTGGCCTTCATCAATTGCCGCCCGCATTTCACGCACCTGCGGAATCATCCCGGCCAGATACTTCCGGAACAGCGCCGTACCCATGCCTTTAAGCACGCGGCGCGCAATCGTCCCGGTTACGGAGCGGTTTTCGGGAATCGCCGCATCGATGTGACACGTAACCATGCGCTTGCTCACGTCGGCCGGTATCGCGGTCACATCCTTATTGGTCGTGATGATGACCGGTGCGTAGGAGGCCGCCAGCTCATGATCCGTGCGCACCAGGCCGGGCACATGCTCGCTGAACTTCTCGCGCGTTACGTCGTCGACCAGCAGCGGCACGGCGCCGAGTTTTTCCCGCAATCCTAAAGTGCGCACGGCGGTGAATACGCCCGAGCGAATCATCTTTTCAAAGCCGAACATCGATCGGGCCGCAACACGCGTGAACAGCGTCTTGCCACCGCTCGACCGGCCGTAGAGAACCGAGTACACCGGATAGACCCAGGGGTCGATGCCGGCGGGGATGGCCGCCTGCCGCAGATAGGGCGCGGCCGGAGCGCTGTAGAGCCAGGCAAGGAACGCCCAATAGGCATCGACCGCGCCCGCGGCATCGCCGAAAAATTTAAGGAAGCTCGCGATGTACTCTGTCATGAGTACTGCGTCGGACCGAACGGCTTCGGCCGCGATCGGCTCGCCCACCGAAAACCAGCGCCGGCCATCGAGAAGCACGTCACCGGATTCGAAAAGAATCTGCGCGCGCGGAATGCGGTCCTCGGTGACCTCGGCCACAGGCCGCGCCTGGTGCTGCCGCAGCACGCGCACCAGCGTCTGCGCATCCACAACAGTGTGGCCGGATTTAGACTTGGGCAGCGGGATTTCGCGCAACTCAGCGCCCAGCTTCTCTGCTTCGCGCAAGGCTTCCAGCGTGACCTCCGGCGAAGCGGCGCGCGGCGGCTCTTCCCGTACGACCACGCCTGCGCGAATCACCCGCGCTAGCGGCGTATCCAGCAGTTCGACAGGTCCGGAACGGGCCTGGGGCTCGCCTTCCGGGCTTCGAATGACAAGCAGGTCCGCGTCGATCGGGCAGCTCTCCGCCCAATCGCGCTCGTAATAGCGGTGAAACTCCGACCAGGCTTCCTTGCCGTCGAATGAGATGTAGATTTCCTGCTGGCGTGCATCAAATGCCTGTGCGCTGAGGTTCGCCGAGCCGGTAATGACACGATGCCCAGTGGCGCCTGACAACAGATATAGCTTTTCGTGGCTGGGCCGGCCGCGCAGCAGACGAAACCGAAGCGAGCCGTCAAGCACGCGCGGCAGCAAAGATATTCCTTCCTTGCCCAGCTCGCCGGCCAGCGTCTCGGTCAGGGCCTTATGATCAGCGAGCGCGTCGGCGATTCCATATTCATCGACAAGCTGGCTTGTCTGCGCCAGCAGCGCATGCTGTCGTGTGAGGATGCGTTCCGAACCGAGAACGATCTCCGCATCGTTGAAATGCTCAACCAACCGAATCAGAAATGAAAGGCTGCTCGAAAACGTGATCGCCTTCAGGAAGTCAAAACCGCAAAACAGCCGCGTCCAGTCGGTCTGTGTCGCAGAAATCAGCTCGGCACGGAATACGGTCAGGCTGCCTGCCGGCTCCTGTCCGCTGAAGAGCCCGGGAGCCTCAATCCCAGCCTGCTTGGAGCGGCTCATCGTAAGCTGACGCGCGCGTTTGGCTGCGAGCCGGTTTTTGGCCTGCGGCCGCGCAGGCTGCTCTGTCTGGTGAAACCGCGCCCCAGATAACTGCGAATCGCGTCGTTGACCAGGTCGCCCACCGTCCGGCCTTCGAGCACCGCGCGCGCCCGTAAAGCCCGGTACGCCTGTTCGTCCAGATTGCGGATCGTGGTGTCCATCTCGTATTACTTGTAACACACGACACCGCGGCATTCGGCGCGCCGATTTATTTCCGGCACTCGGCGGTGTTGCCATATCGGTACACCCGGATTTCTGAAAAGAACGATCCCATGAAGCGCTTTGTATTCACCGCCGGGCAGACCCGCTCCAGCTTTGCCGTTAGGAAATCTCCCAGAGCGGTTCCCGAAAACGCCTTGAAAGGACCACTGTCAGAGCCGCGCAAAAGGAACAGCGTCCGATCCGACCTGCTCATCAGATCCCTGACCTCTCTGAGCAATGCATCCGCTTCGGCTTGGAAGGCCGGCTCATCCACATATCGGCGCTTCCAGTCCAACCATCCTAAGTGGCTGCCAAATTCGTGCGGATAGCTAATCTGGACCAGATGTGGGGCTATGCCGCACCGTTGCAGATAATACTCGACCGCGGCCCGGCTGAGGCTGGTGTACACGACAATGTCGCCTGGCCGCGCAGACGTACAGATATATTGGCCCGCAGGCCGATCTCCTAAGGGCACTGGGTCTGGCAGCATCAATATCTGAGTAAGTTTTGCCTCCCAGACTTTACGAACGAAGTATTGGCCAGAGCTAATACCGGCTATGCAAATTACCACGAGCGCCATCGCCGGCCGCAAGTGAGACAGCACTACGCCAAACAATGCCGCCAAAAACGGTAAGCTCACGATCGTATATCTTCCTGGCCAAAAGATGGGTCGCACCTGAGATATGGTGAAGGGTACGCATAACGTACATATCAGGGAGACTACTAAAAAGACTGAGCGCTCATCTATAGCGACGTGGTCTTTCCGCCTCCATTTGATCGCAAGAGCCACACCGCCAACAATGCTTAGGACGACAATTATGATGGCAGACGTACGAGATAACGGGAATATTCCGATGTTTGCCGTCACCGATTCCAGCAGCTCGCGAAGTCGTGGCCGAAGATGCCAGGAGGCCGTCGGCAGCGTCAGTTGCTGCAAAAAAACCGGCAGCCAAAGAATAGAGAACGGCAGCGTGTCGGCCGCCGCAAGCAATAGCAAGCGGCGGCCTGTCCAGCGCTTTATGGTGCAAACAACCCACATCCATTGTCCTAATAAAACAAACGCAAACCAATAATGTGTCAGAAGACCGACGACAGTCAGTGCGCTATGAGCAAAAATACTGGCTATATTGTGCCCCCCATCCCATGCAAGTACGGCAAATGCCATGGTCGCCAGAATTGTAATTAATCCAAGCATGGAATACATTCGCACATTTTGCGCTTGAGTTCCGGCGATCGGACTAATCGCATAAAGTGCGGCTGCAAATGCGGCGGCGCGGTGATTGTTGTACAACTTGACAATTAAGTGATACATTGCGAAAACCGCTAATATGTACGAGATTACCGACGGAAGTCTGACGGCGAGTTCGGAATTGCCGGCGATGTGCGTTGTTATGTCGAGCAGGAAATAATAGAGCGGAGGATTTCCGTCCCGCGAAAGATCAGATACTATGCCTCGCAAGGGTTGTTGCGCAATGAGAACGCTAGTTGCCTCATCGAGCCAAATAGAACGGTTCGTTCCATAAGTCACATAGATAATACTGACCAGAAATACAATAGCTACTGTAACATGCGGCAGTATGTTGTCGCGGAAGCAGGGATGGCCGTCTGGAGATAGGAGACGAGACTGGGCTGCCTCGCTCATTCAGAGCAGCCTCCTGTACAGAACGCATCTATTTCAGGGCGGTGCGCATATCAGATGCGGTCAGCATAGAGTAGCCGCGTTAAAACTGGGAACACAATAGTCCCGTAGAGTTATCGGTGGGGATTATCGGCACCGAGGATACGGTGCGTGCCGCGATACTGTGTGATAGACCACGAGCAAAGGCGGAGTAGAACGAGTTACAACCCGAGGTATATTGCGGCGAGAAGCGCTCCGGGCGTGTTGATGAGGTAATCAGTCCTCAACAACTGGCTCAGGAAACAATTTCACGACCCAGTCGGTTCCGTGGAGAGCCACGGCGGCGCGATAACCTGGCTCACAGGGGAGCAAGCGCACGGTCCAGTTGCCGATTTCAAAACCGCTCTCCGGCATGACTCTTGCGGGCCGATTTAGCGCCGGCTCGATGATGCTGAACTGCTCGAGCGGTAACGAAAGCCCCAGTCCTTCGGCTTTGATGCAGGCTTCTTTCGCGGTCCAGTAGTCGAAAAAGCGGCCGGCCTGTTCGGACGCATGCCGGAAAAAAATGTCGGCCTGCTCGCGGCGGGAAAAGCAGGTTTTTGCCAAGGCGTGTAAATCGAGATCCGAACGTACGCGCTCGATATCGGCCCCGATTTCCCGTTCCCAGGCCAGCGCAAATACCGCGCGCGGGCCCGAATGCGACACATTAAACCGCAGGTGGCTGGATGCAGCGCCGTAGTCGAGTTCCGGTTTCCCATGAGAGCCGTACCGGAAGCGGATTTCGCCAGGCTCGGTATGCAGATATCGGGCCAGGAGCCGGCGTAGCAGTCCCCGGCCGGCGACGTAATAACGGCGATGCTGCTCGAACACAAAGCGCGCCGCTCGCTCGCGCTCATCGGGAGCAAGCGTGCTCACGAACCGCGTAGCAGCGTCAGCCCCGATTTCCAGATCAGCGAACCAGACGTGCGCCGCAGCCGTGTCTTGAAGTGTACTCAGCAGATCGTCCGGCACGCACCCGCTTCATCGGAGGACACAGGCCCGGCGCCTTCGACCGGAGACCTCCAGGAGTCTACCACCTTACCGTAATCAAGCTTCAGGATGCGGTCTCCTAAGTGGAAGTAGCGGTCATCATGCGTCACCACGACCACGGTTTTCCCCCGGCTTTTCAGGTCCGGCAACAATTGCGTGTAAAAGATCCGGCGGAAGGTGGGATCCTGGTCGGCCGCCCACTCGTCCAGTACGTAGATGGGCCGGTCTTCCAGGTAAGCCGTCAGCAGGGCCAGCCGCCGCCGCTGCCCTTGCGAAAGCGCCGTAGTCGACAGCGTGCTGCCCTCGATCCGCACTTTGTGCGAGAGCTCCAGCGCCGCCAGGTACTCCCGCGCCTTAGCATCCACCTCGCTCCGGCTCAATCCAAGCAACCGGTCGAACAAATAGAAATCAGAATACACGGCGGAGAAGAGCTGCCGGTATTGCTCCCGGGTCTCCTCCGTCACGAGCTCTCCATTCACCCGCACCTCGCCGGCTTGCGGTGCGTACAGACCCGTCAGGAGCTTTACGAATGTAGATTTTCCGCTGCCGTTACCGCCCACGATAAATACCATCTCGCCAGGCTCGATCTCCAGGTTGAGCGGGCCGAGCATGAATCCGTCACTGCTCTGATTGCCTTCGTAGCAGAAAAATACGTCCCGGAATTCCAGACGGTTCATGTCGCAGCAAGACTCTATTGGGGCCGGATGCTGCCGGTCCGCTTCCAGGCTCAACCCGATTTTCTCCAGCCGTTCGAGTGCCGCCTGGCCGCGGTTGAGCACCGGCAGAGCGCCGATGATGGACCACATCGGAGTCATTGTGTATAGAGCCGTGAACACGTACGCCGTCAACGCATCCAGGCTGATCCTGCCCAGACCCGGCAACGCAAACAGCAGCAGCCCGAGCAGCAGATAGAACATGCTCTGGCTCCAGCCGTCGGCGAGAGTATATTGATTCATGGCGGCGACGTTCTGATGGCGGAGATACTCGGCCGTACCGCCGATCTCTTCGCGCAGAAAAACCTCGCGCCGCTGGCGATTGAGCTTCAGCTCTTTGATACCCTCCGTCAGTGCGCGGAAATGCCCGAACAGGGTATCGCGCCCATTGCGCGCCAACTGAATGGCTGTATAAGCCCGCGCCAGCAACACCTTGTAGCACAGCGCGCCCAGACCGACGAGCACCAGCATCGTCGTCGAGGCGACCCAGGAAACCCAGGCGAGATAGATCGCACAGCCGGCCAGAACGGCCGCGTTCACCGTCAAAGAAGGAATCGCCTGGATCGCCGCCGAGAGCACCGCGACATCTTCGGTCAGGCACGCCAGAATGCGCGGCGACCCGATCTGCTCGAGCTGGCGCAGCGAGGTGGCCGTCACGCGCTGGCACAGCTCGTCGCACAGGTCGAGAACCGTCTTCTGTGCCAGGCGGACCAGCAGCAGATTGGAAGTCAGGCTGGAGCCGATCTTAACTCCGGCCAAACCGGCAAAGGCCAGTAGTAAAACCCCTCGCGCCGCGGCGTTATGCAGCGCGTGGTTGACTATGGCCACCAGTCCGGCGCTGGCCAGGCCGCCCGCGATTCCGAGAGCTGCTACCAGCAGGAGGTTCCGGGTGGATGTGCGCAACAGGTAGAGAAGAAGTTTCATGAGAGCGACGCTGTCAGGCTCCGGACATATTGTTCAAGAGTACTGCGCCAGTACGCGGCCAGCGCCTGTACGTGCGGCTCTTTGAGGAGCCAGCCGGAATCGGTAGCGGGAATGCGGTGGATGGCGCAATTTCCTCCGGCCAGCTCAGCCCACCGCAAGCGCGGATCCCCGGCCGGCGCCACGGACCGGGCCTCGGCTAATACCAGCAGAATGCGCCCGCTATAGGGTTGCGGAACATAGTGCAAAACAGCCCGGTAGTTCGCCGCCGCGATCAGGTCGCGCAAAAAATCGGAGCTGTCGGCTGCGCGGTCCTCGCAACGTATAGCTCTTCGCTTCACCGTATCCAGTTTCCCCCTCAGAAAGGCCCAGCGTTTGCCGCGCGGCAACTGCCACAACATACGCACGTTCTGGCCAGTGCGGCGGGCCAGAGACTCAACTACTTCGAAAGCTTCTGCCAATGGCCGCCGCTCGATGGCTTCCGGCGGCCAGGTTTCCATCAAAACCAGGATCGCTACTTCCTCACCTTGGGAGCGGAGCTGCTGCGCCATTTCGAAAGCGACTACTCCGCCCATGCACACACCGCCCAGATGATAGGGCCCCTGCTTCTGTACCGTCCGGATTTCCTCGATAAAGTGGGCTGCGATCGCTTCAATGCTTTCGAGCGGAGTCTGTTTGCCGTCAAGGCCGAGCGACTGCAGGCCGTAGACCGGATACTCGGGCCCGAGCAGCCGTACCAGCTCGGAGTAACAGAGTACGTTGCCGCCGAGCCCCGGCACCAGAAACAAAGGCGGCTTCGTGCTGCCCGGCTGAATCGGGACCAACGAGCGCCATGGCGGCACAAATCCGTTTTCGCTTAATTTGGCGGCCATCTGTTCGATCGTGGGCGCCTGGAAGAGCATGGAAATCGGCAGCACCCCAAAAAGCTTTTCGAGCCGCGCAAACAGCCGGACGGCGAGTAAAGAGTGGCCCCCCAGTTCGAAGAAGTTGTCCCGGACCCCAATCCCGCGAACATCCAGCACTTGCTCCCACAGGCCCACCAACTGCGCTTCGAGCGAAGTCCTTGGCCCGGTCCTCTTCTCCTGAAGCCGGACCGGATCGGGCAGCGCCTTCCGATCTACTTTTCCATTGGCCGTCAGCGGCAGCGCCTCCAGCTCGACGAACGCGGAAGGAATCATGTATTCGGGCAGCTTTTCGGAAAGATACCGGCGCAGCTCCGACCCGTTCCGGGAAAGCGTCGCGCGCGGCACCACATAGCAATGAAGCGAATTGCTGCCGGAAGCATCCTGCCGCACCGTAACGGCAGCCTCCCGGATGAGAGGATGGCGATGCAGCACGGTCTCGATCTCTTCGAGCTCGATGCGAAAGCCGCGAATCTTCACCTGGTTGTCGGCACGCCCAAGAAACTCCAGGTTGCCATCGGCGCGGTAGCGCACCAAGTCGCCGGTTCGATATAGCCGCCCCGGGCCGAACGGATTCGCGATGAATTTTGCGGAATCGAGCTTCTCGCGTCCCCAGTAGCCGCGCGCAAGACCATCGCCGGCAATGCACAGCTCGCCCGGTACGCCCACCGGCACCGGCTCGCGATCGGCATCGAGCACATAGACCCGCGTATTCGCGATCGGCCGGCCGATTGGTACTGTGTGGCCGGCGCGGTCGCTTGCCGTCATGCGATAGCAGCAGGTGAACGTCGTATTCTCGGTCGGCCCGTAGCCGTTGATCAGCACGCTATCGCCTAAACGCTCTAGAATGCGATTCACGTGAGGCGGCGATAGCACGTCTCCTCCGGCCAGGATCTGCCGCACCGAAGCCAGCCGCTCCGGCTCTGCCTCGGCCATCTGGTGGAACAGACCGGCCGTCAGCCAGATGGTCGTGATCCCGTGCGCCGCGATCATCGCGGCAAGTTGCTGCGGCGTAGGCAGCGCGTATGGCAGTAATACGAGACGGCCGCCGTTCAGCAGGCTGCCCCATATCTCGAATGTCGAGGCATCGAAGGAGATTGGAGCGCAGCCCAGAAAAACCTCGTCCGGGCCAAATCGGGCGTAGTCGGCGCCTTTGACCAGCCGCACCACTCCGCGATGCGGGATTGCGACACCTTTGGGCTGACCCGTCGAGCCGGACGTGTACATCACATAGGCCAGGCTATCGGCCGTGGCCGTGAGGGCAAGGGCCTCAGCCGGCTCGGCGGCGATCATAGCCTGGTCCCGGTCCAGGCACACGACCCGGCCGCTATAGTCCGGAAAGCGCGCGACATGTTCGCTGCGCGTGATGAGGATTTCAATGCCGGCATCCTCCAGCATGAATGCCAGTCTCTCTTTGGGATAAGCCGGATCGAGCGGCACATAAGCGCCGCCGGCCTTCAGCGCCGCAAGCAGCGCCACTATGGCTTCCGGCGAGCGCTCCAGCAAAATGCCGATCCGCATCTCATTGCCGGCACCAAATTTAGCAAGCAGCCGCGCCAGCCGATTCGAGTCCTGCTCGAGCGCGCCGTAGGTGAATTGCGTGCCGCCGGTTTCAGACGGCGCGATCATGGCGATCGTCTCCGGATGGCGGGCCGCTTCTTCGGCGAACAGCTCGGGAATCGTCCGTTCGCGCGGATACGCAGCCTCGGTCCGGTTCCATGTCTCGAGCACCTGCGTTCTCTCGGCTGCGGTAAGAAGAGGCAGACGGCCAATGGGGCGGTCCGGCTCCGCCGCGATCGCTTCAGCCAACACGCTGAAGTGCCCCGCCATGCGCTCGATCGTGTCGGGGTCGAACAGCTCGGTACTGTACTCAAACGTGCCGTAAAAGCGCTCTCCTTCGCCCTCCCACATGTATAGGCTCAGATCGAACATCGAGCTGGCGCTAAAAGTCTCGAACGCCGAGCTCAGCACCGTGTTCTGGAGCATGAAAGCTACTTGAAACAGCGGCGAGCGCGCCAGTGTGCGGTTCGGATGCAAAGCCTCGACCAGTTTTTCAAACGGAAGGTCCTGATGCGCATGGGCCTCGAGCACGGTCTCCCGAACGCTTTCCAGCAGCTCCCGGCCAGTCATTTCTCCGGTTACGTCGGTGCGCAGCACCAGCGTGTTCACGAACAGACCGATCACAGGCTCGAGTTCTGCGCGGAGGCGGTTGTCGACTGCGGTACCCACCAGGATGTCGTTCTGCCGCGCGTAGCGGAACAACAGTGCTTTGAAAACCGCCAGCAGGGTTATGAAGACACTGGCCCCCGATTCGCGTCTCAGGCGCTTGAGCGCGGCCGATACTTCGGCCGAAAGCGAAAACCGCCGCACGGCGCCGTGAAAGCTCCGCGTGGCCGGGCAAGGCCGGTCTGTGGGCAGGGCCAGCACACCGGATGAGCCTGCAAGCTTTCCCTTCCAGTAGGTGAGTTCGGAGGCGAGCGCGTCCGGCGTGAGCCGCTCCCGCTGCCAGGCGGCATAGTCGGCATACTGCACTGCAAGTTCGGGCATTTCCGCCGGCTGCGCCTCTTTCAACGCAGCGTAGAATGCGCCGAGATCCCGGAAGAACACTCCCAACGAATGACCGTCGGCGATTATGTGGTGGATTGCCAGAATGATCCCGTGGCAGTTCGGCCCGAGCCGGACCAGCGTGGTGCGGAATAGCGGAGCCCGTGCCAGATCAAACGGCTGGCGCGCCTCGCCCTGGATCAGCTCTTCGAGCCGGGCTGCGCGTTCCGGCTCTGCTACGGTACTCAGATCCTCCAAGCGCAGCTTCACCGGCGCATCGGGCGAGATCACCTGGACCGGTATGCCCTCGCGCTCGGCAAATGCCGTACGCAGGCTTGCATGACGGGCTATGAGCGCGCGGAGAGCACTTTCGAGCGCGGGAACGCTCACCGCTTCCGGGCAGTGCCGAAACGCGGTGATATTGTACGCTGTGCTCTCCGGCTGCATCCGGTTCAAAAACCAGAGGCGCTCTTGCGCAAAGGAGAGCGCCGGCGGCTGCTCCCGGCTGATCGCGCGAATCGGCTCCGCTTCGGGACGTACATTGCGAAGAAGCTGGATGATCTCTGGCTTGCGCGCCGCGATCTCCTGGGCAAGGTTGGTGGGTAAGCTTCCCTTGGGAGCGTTCAGCCGCAGCCGGTCGCCATCGACGGAGAACCGTACATCCCGCTCGCGAAGCTGCCGCAGAAGCTCCTGGGTGGTCACAGTTCGATTTCCTCGCGCTCTTCGGAGGCAAGCGCCGGCGTCGTCGCATGGGCCGTAGATGCCCATACCAATGTTTCGATGCGCTCGGCAAGCTGGCGTACGGTGGGTGCTTCAAAGATGGTCCGCAGGGGCAGGCTTACCTGGAACATCTCCCGCACACGCGATAACAGACCGGTAGCAAGCAGGGAATGTCCGCCCAGTTCAAAGAAGTTGTCGTCCAAGCCGATCGTTGCGACTCCGAGCATCTGTTTCCAGATCCCGATCATCTTCTGCTGGCAATCGCTCTCAGGCGGAACATAGGCGCTGGAGAGCTTCGGGCGTTCCTGGCCGGATTCGAGCGGGCTGGTTACCTTCACAACGCCGGAGGACTCGCGCGGAGCCGGCTTGGGCCGTTCGCGCAGAATCGCCGGTAGATCGCGAGTCACCACGGCCACCTGCTCGAGACTGCTGGCCAGAATGCGGCGAAAGGCGTCTACCCCTTCGGCCGGCCGGATGGCGAGTTCCAGGCTTCGCCGCCGAGCCTCTTGCATGTCGAGCGGCACAGCCGTTTCGACCGCCATGCCGACCTCCTGCCAGGCGTCCCAATTGATCGAAATCACCGGCCAGCCGCGGCCCGCATCGGCGGCAAAGGCATCCAGAAAGGCATTGGCCGCGCAGTAATCCACCGCGCCGACGCCGCCGCAGATTGCGTTTATCGATGAGCACAGCGCCAGAAAGTCGGGCGGCTCCTGTTCCCTGAGCAGCTTTTCGAGCACCCGCGTCCCCCGCACCTTGGGAGCGAGCACGGCTTCTGCTGTTGCCGCCGTTTTGAGCTGAATCAGCCCCGCGCTCGCGATACCGGCTGCGTGGATCACCCCATGCACGGCGCCGAAGGTGCGGCGCGTTTCGGCGAATACTTCCCTCATACGGGCTTCGTCGGAAGCTTCGGCCGCCAGGACCAGGACTTCGGATCCGAGCTGCTCGAGTTCGCGCGCTTGCCGGATCCGGCGGCGCACCCGCTCCGGTGTCGCCGGATCGGCTAGGCAGGCGTCCCAATCGTTCCGCGGCGGCAGCCCGTTACGGCCGGTCAGCACCAGCTTCGCTTGCAGGCTCTCAGCCAGATAGCGGGCCAGCACCATACCGATTCCGCCGGTTCCCCCGGTGATCAGGTAAACGCCGCGCGGCCGCAGAGGAAGAGAAGCAGCTTCGACGGGCTGCAGCCGCTGCGGTACAAAGACCTGCTCCCAGCACCGCCCTCCTCGGTAAGCCACGATCGGCTCCGAGCGGGCCAAGCCGAACTCGCACAACACGTCTTGCGCCAGGCCCCTGGGATCGTCCGGCACCCGGTCCAGATCCAGGTGGCGGCAGCGAATCGGTGGAAATTCCTGCGGAATCACTCTAACCGGTCCGAGCACCAGCGCTTTTTCCGGCTCGATGCGATCGTCCGAAAGCACGGCATGGACGCCGGTCGAAGCTACGATGAGGTCGAGCGGCCGCTCCTCGGCCAGGTCGCCCCAGGCTTGGGCCAGATAAAGCAGGCTGTAAAAGGCCGCGCCTTCCGCCTGCCCTGTTACATTCCATAAATGAAGAATCGAGCGCGGCAGGACATCTGCGGAGGCGAGCGCGCCCAATAGCCGGTCGTAGTCCTCGCGGCAGGCCGGATCGAGCACGTAACTGCCATCGCCCGCGCGTTCGAAGCGCTCGCCCGCGCGCACCGTCATCACGTGCTCGCCGCGGGCGGCCAGGATCTTCTGCACTGCAACACCCAGGCTGGCTTCATCCAGAAATATAAGCCAGGGCCCTTCGGCTCCGCTTGCGGCCACTTGCGAGGGCCGCACCGAACGTCTCCATGAAGGCACGTAAAACCAGTCGGCGATATTCGGTTTTCGCGCCTCCGAGATCACCTCCGGCGCTTTTTGCTGCCCGGCAGGTTGTAGATCGGGTGCGTAGCGCTGGCGCTCGAACGGATAGGTGGCGAGCGGCACACGCCGCAATCTCTCTTCCTGGTGAAATCCTTCCCAGTCCACATCGGCCCCGGAAATCCATAGCCGCGCCAGAGTCTCAAGAGCATGCGTGGTGTCGGATCGCGGGTCGCGCGGGTGCGGCAGAGAGGAAAAGACCTCGGCCGCGGCGCCGGCCGAGCGCGTCTCGCCGCTCTGCTGCGCCTGGAGCCGCAGGCGCGCAAACGTGCTCAGCGTCTGCCCCGGTCCTACTTCGAGCAGCAGCCGCCCCGGCTCTTCGAGCAGATGTTCGAGCCCTTGCGAGAATTGAACCGTGTGGCGCAGATGCCGGGCCCAATACTCAGGACTGGTGGCCTCTTCAGGACGGATCCAATCTCCGGTGAAGTTGGACAGGTAAGCGATGCGGGGCTCTGAAAATCGTAGCTGGGCGAGCCGTTCGGTGAAGGCTTCGAGCACCGGGTCCATCATGGCCGAGTGGAATGCATGCGAGGTATGGATGCGACGCGCAGTGATGCCGCGCGCTTCGAGTTTGCGTTCCAGCTCCGCAATCGCCCGCTCCGGTCCCGAGAACGTGCACAAGGACGGCGCATTCACCGCCGCCAGAGAAAGCTGTCCGTTTAACAGAGCCGCGGCTTCGCCCGGGGCCAGGGGCGCTGCCAGCATGCCGCCGGACGGTAGTTGCTGCATGAGCCGGCCGCGCGCAGCGACGATAGCGAGCGCGTCTTCGAGCGAAAAAACGCCGGCCAGACAGGCCGCCACGTATTCGCCGATGCTGTGGCCCAGCATGGCATCCGGCCGGATGCCCCAGGCCATCCACATCCGGGCCAGCGCATATTCGACGGCAAACAGCGCCGGCTGTGCGAAGCGGGTCTCATTCAAGCGATCCGCGCTCGCATCCTCGCCATAGAGCAGCTCTCGCAGATCGCAGCCGATCTCCGGGACCAACAGCTCTGCGCAGCGATCGAGATTCTGGCGGAATACCGCTTCGGTGCGATACAAGCCCGCGGCCATCCCGGGATGCTGGCTGCCCTGGCCGCTGAACAGGAACGTGACGGGCCGTCCGGCTGCGTCCCGGCATGCCGTCCAGACCTCACGCGAGCGGGGCTCGCCGAGCAGCGCCAGCGCGTCCTCGCGGCCGCGGCAGACGAGCGCGCGCCGATGCGCGAAACGCTTCCGGCCCACCTGCAAGGTGAAACAGGCATCGGCCAGATCAAGCTGCGGATGGTCTTCCAGATGGCGAACCAGCCGCGCTGTAGCTTCCTCGAGCGCGCGCTCGCTCCGCGCCGAGAGCACCAAAACCTGCTCGGAACGCACGCGGACGGAGGCGGCCGCCGCAGGCGCCTCTTCCAAAATCACGTGCGCATTGGTACCGCCGATTCCGAAGGAGCTGACGCCGGCGCGCCGCGGCGCGTTTTCCCGTTTCCATTCCCGCAGCCGGTCATTGACGAAGAACGGGCTCGCGGCAAAATCGATCTGCGGATTGGGTTCTTGAAAATGGAGACTGGGCGGAATGGCCTCATGCTCCAGCGCGAGCACGGTTTTGATTAGTCCTGCGATGCCGGCCGCTGCGTCCAGGTGACCGATATTGCTCTTTAGCGATCCGATGGCGCAGAACTGCTGCTTGGCCGTGCGCGCGCGAAACACCCGCTCGAGCGCGGCGATCTCGATCGGATCGCCGAGCGGGGTTGCCGTGCCGTGCGCTTCGATATAGCTGATCGATTCCGGAGCGACACCGGCCATGGCCTGAGCCGCCTGGATCGCTGCCGCCTGCCCTTCCTCGCTTGGCGCCGTATAGCCCATCTTGAGCGAGCCGTCATTGTTGACGGCGGCACCGCGGATCACGGCCCGGATCGTGTCGCCGTCCCGCAGCGCGTCGGCCAGGCGCTTCAGCACGACGATGCCGACGCCGGCCCCGCCGCGCGTGCCGCGTGCTTTTGCGTCGAACGGGCGGCAGTGCCCGTCCGGCGAAAGAATCATCCCCTCGGTGTACAGATAGCCCGTTTTGGCCGGAAACGAGAGCGACACGCCGCCCGCAAGCGCCAGGTCGCACTGCCGCCCGAGCAGGCTCAGGCAGGCCACCTGCACCGCTACCAGCGACGTGGAGCAGGCCGTCTGGATCGTCAGGCATGGCCCCTTCAAGTTCAGCTTGTAAGCCACGCGCGTGGCCAGAAAATCCTTGTCGCTGGCCAGCATCAACTGGTAGGAGCCGACGGTTTCGAGCAGCGCCCGATTCGGCAGCAGATGGCTGAACAGGTACGTGTTCATGCTCGCGCCGGCATAGACGCCGATCGACGGCGGCGCGGCCTCGCTCGCGTAGCCGGAATCCTCCAGCGCTTCCCAGGCGCATTCGAGAAAGATCCGGTGCTGCGGATCGATTACTTCGGCTTCCCGCGGATTGAATCCGAAGAACCCGGCGTCGAACAGATCAGCGCCTTCGAGAAAGGTTCCTTTCTTGACATAGTTCGGATTCGACAACAGGTTCGCATCAACGCCGGAGGACAGCAGCTCTTCGTCGCTGAAAGAGGCCAGCGATTCAACGCCTGCGGCCAGATTGCTCCAGAAGGTCTGTAAATCCGGCGCATCCGGAAAGCGGCCCGCCATGCCGACAATGGCGATCGCAGTCTGTTGCTGGTCCGTCATCTCGGAATCCTGGATCTCAATGTCTCTCCGCTCCGGCTCCCACCGTTTCCGGTTTCGAACCTAAGAACTCGGCCATGGCCGCTACCGTGGGTTTGCGGAACAGATCGACCAGCGCGAGCTCCCGCCCGAAGCTTTGCCGGAGCCGGTTTTGCAGTTGTACGACCAGCAGCGAGTGCCCGCCCAGATCGAAGAAATTATCGTGTACGCCCACCTGCTCGGCTTTCAGCAGGTCTTTCCAGATCGCAGCTACTTCGCGCTCCGCCTGCGAGCGGGGAGATGCGTACCGGACTGTCCTGACAGCGCGCGCGTCGGGTGCGGGCAGCGCTTTCCGGTCAACCTTGCCGTTGGGCGTCAGCGGAAACGCTTCCAGACGCACGAATGCGGAAGGCACCATATACTCCGGCAGCCGCTCAGCAACCGCCTGCCGCAGTTCCCTCGAGGCGACGTTGTGGCCCGGCTTTGCCGTCACATAGGCCGCGAGCCTCTGATCACCGGGCGTGTCTTCCCGCATGACTACTACCGCCTGGCCCACGCCCGTGCACTGCTCGAGTACTGCTTCGATCTCGCCCAGTTCGATGCGAAAGCCGCGGATCTTGATCTGATGATCCAGCCGTCCCAGGAACTCGACAATGCCATCGGCCCTACGCCGCACCAGGTCGCCGGTGCGGTAAAGCCGTTCCCCTTGCGCAAACGGGTGCGCGACGAAGCGTTCCCTGGTGAGCTCGGCGCGATTCAGATAGCCGCGCGCCAGTCCATCGCCGCCGATGTACAACTCTCCGGGAACGCCGGCCGGCACCGGCTGCCGGTGCTCGTCCAGCACGTAGATCTCGGTATTGGCGATCGGGCGGCCGATCGGAACCGGCCCGGCGCCGGCAGGCTCCACTTTGTGCCGCAGCGACCAGATGGTCGTTTCGGTGGGCCCGTACAGGTTCCAGACCTCGGCTCCGCCCGCGGTCAGCCGGTTGGCGAGCTCGCGCGGCAGCGCTTCACCGCCGCATAGAATTTTGAGATTCGACGGCGGTTCCCAACCCGCCTCGACAAGCAGCCGCCAGGTGGCCGGTGTCGCCTGCATCACCGTGGCCTCGGATTCTTCGAGCAGCCGCGCCAGCGCCCTTCCGTCAGCGGTCACCGCCCGCGGCGCCAGTACGATTTCGGCGCCCGTGACCAGCGGCAGATAGATCTCCAGGCCGGCAATGTCGAACGACAGCGTCGTCACCGCCAGCAGGCGATCGGTGGCCGCAAGGCCTGGCTCGCGCCGCATGTCTTCCAGGAAGTTGACCACCGCCCGGTGCGGGATTTCGACACCCTTGGGCTTACCCGTCGACCCGGAGGTATAGATCACGTAAGCCGGATTCTCAGGTGTAACTCCGCTTGCGGGCGCCTGGTCGGATTCAGCGGCAATCGACTCCCGCTCGCCGTCGAGCGACACTACGATGAGGCCCGCGGAAGGCACTGCGCGCCGCGACCGCTCATCGGTGACCAACACGCTGATGGCGGCGTCTTCCATCATGAAGGCCAGCCGTTCGGGCGGATAGGCAGGGTCGAGCGGCACGTAAGCGCCGCCCGCTTTCAACACTCCCAGAACCGCGACCACAATTTCGGCCGTGCGCTCAACTGCGATGCCGACTCGCGCTTCCGGCCCAATGCCCACCCGCCGCAGCCGGTTCGCAAGCCGGTTGGCGCGCCGCATCAGTTCGGCATAACAGATCCGTTGTTCTCCAAATCGCAGAGCCGCTGCTTCCGGGACACGCGCGGCCCGGTGCTCGATCAGCTCGTGCACGCACAGCTCGCGCGGGTATTCGGTCCGTGTGCGCGCCGCCTCGGCGCGGATTTCACGGGATTCGGCTTCGGTCAGAATCTCGAGAGCCGAGATCCGCCGGTCGGGACCGGAGACCAGGCTCTCGAGCAGCCGCTCATAATGCCGCGCCATGCGGGCGATGGTCGCTTCGTCGAACAGATCCGTGTTGTACTCGAAGTCGAGCATAAGGGCTCCGTCTCTTTCGGCCGCTTCGACGGTCAGATCGAAGCGCGAGGTGCCGGCGTCGATGACGACCGGCGTGACGGTCAGCCCGGGCAGCTCGAAGGAGCGCATCGGAAAGTTCTGCAGGATAAACATCACCTGGAACAATGGCGAATGGTTGAGATCGCGTTCCGGCTGGAGCACCGCAACCAGGTGATCGAACGGCACATCCTGATGAGCGAACGCATCAAGCGCTACCTCGCGCACGCGCGCGATGAGCTCGCGCCCGGTCGGGTCGCCGGCCAGGCTGGTCCGCAGCACCAGGTTGTTGATGAACAGTCCGATCAGTTTCTCGAACTCGGGTCGGGTGCGCCCGGCCACGGCCGAACCCACCGGAAGATCGTCCTGGCGTGTGTACCGGAACAGCAGCACATTGAAAGCCGCCATCAGGGTCATGAACAGCGTCACGCCCTCGGTCCGGCTGAATTCGTTCAGGGCGGCGGTCAGCGGGCCGGAAATCCGGAACTGCCGCCGCGCGCCGCGCAAGCTCATCACGGCCGGCCGCGGCCGGTCGGACGGCAGCTCAATGACCGGAAGCTTGCCCTGCAACTGCCGTTTCCAATACGGCAGTTGCGACTGCAACACGCCGGATTCGAGCATTTGCTTTTGCCAGGCGGCAAAGTCGGCGTATCCCACCGGAAGCTCCGTAAGCGGGGACGGGTTTCCTTCGCAGAACGCCGTATACAATTGCGCCAGTTCTTGAACGAAAACGGCCAGCGACCACCCGTCGGCGGCGATATGGTGAATCACCAGCACCAGGGCATGGTCGCGCTCGGCGAACTCAAACAGAATCGCGCGCAGCAGTATCCCTTCGGCAACATCGAGCTCTCTCCGGACCTCCCGGCGTGCCAGTTCTTGCAGCGTGTCTTCACGCTCCGCTTCGTCGATATGCCGGAGATCCCGAATTTCTATGCTCCAGCCCTCGGCTGGGCCGATCACCGCTTTAGGGCTTCCGTCCACATCGATGAGCGCAGTCCGCAGTACCTCATGACGCTCCAGGATCGCGGCCATCGCCCCCTGAAGCGCGCTCCGGTCCAGTTTTCCGGTAAGGCGCAAAACGCCGGTGATGTTATACGCGGCGCTGTTTGGCTCGAACCGGTTTAAGAACCAGAGCCGCTGCTGTCCATACGAGAGCGGAACAGTTCCACCGCGTTCGACCCGGCGGATCTGGGGCGAGGTGGACCCGGCCGTTTCCGATAACCGCAGGAATTCGAGAATCTCCCCTTTGCGGTTTACCAGTTGCGCTTTGAGCTCTGCCGTCAACGCTCCCTTCGGCGCGCTGCATCCGAGCCGCTCTCCCTCTACGGAGAGCCGAATATCCAAACTTCGCAGACGAGATAAGAATTCAGCGATTGGTTCCAAGTGACATTCCCGGAAGGCCCTTGCTCTGCACGAACAGAAACTGGTGGCACACTATCCATAAGCCTCCCTATTTGCCTGGCATCTAGGGATATTCTGCTCTCCCTGGTCCCTTCGGATTTAGCATGCGGGTTTCCAAAAGAGCGGGCCGGCCATGCCGTCGGCTCATGACCGCGATCCCATAATTTGAAAACGACACCGGTAGCAGGAGAATCGGGCATACATGGGGTATTTCCCTTGCTATAAAAAGCCCTTTGCTGCCCTTATACAATCTGCATTCCAGCCGCCCTGCACGAACTCTTTAAAAAAAATGAAAAAAAATGGACCGTTGCTTTCCGGTCCGCTTCTCCTCCGGCATCCGGTTCCAGCCGGATGAGTTCCGGGTCTTGTAAATGGTCATTTGCCTGCAAAGCACTTCCTCACTGACGGGATGAATGCATGCCAGAGCTGAACCCATGGATTGTCCGCCCGAAAGAGAGCGCGCGGGCGGCCCGCCGGCTGTTCTGTTTTCCGTATGCCGGAGCCGGAATTTCCGCCTTCCGGGGATGGCCGGAGCAACTCGCCAGCGATATGGAAGTCTGCCTAGTGCAGCCGCCGGGCCGCGAGAACCGCTTCTATGAAGCACCGCTTGCGTCCATTTCCCAGATGGTGGCGGAGGTGGCGAGGAATCTCATTAAATGGATCGACCGCCCCTATGCTCTTTATGGCCATAGCCTTGGGGCAGTAACCGCATTCGAAACCGTACGGTTTCTGCGGCGGCAGGGCATACCCGGCCCGATGCACCTGTTCGTATCGGCCAGCCGCGCCCCGCAGTTGCCTTGGCCGCATCCGCCGATTCATCGGCTCGCCGATTCCGAACTGCTTGCAGAAATTCACCGGCGTTACGGATCCATTCCCCGGCAACTGCTCGATGATGCCGAAATGCGCGCGCTGCTTGTGCCCGCACTGCGGGCCGACTTTCAGCAGATCGAGACGTACTGCTACGCCGAGGCGCCGCCGCTCGCCTGCCCAATCTCCGTCTTTGGCGGACGGGACGATCCTATGGTCACGCTGGATGCTTTAGCGGCCTGGCAACACCAGACGCGCTCCGGTTTCGACCTGAAGCTGTTACCAGGAACTCACCTGTTTCTCCAGACCGCGCGCCTGGAGCTGCTCCAATCGATCTCGGCCGCGATCGCCGGCAGCCAGGAAGTCGTCCCGGCGCCTGTGCATGAGTGAGTACCGGATGGGGTCGCAGGCGGAATGAGCATAAAACTGACTCCCGGGCACGATCCTTCTTTGGCTAAGCCCGCTATCCGATCCCACCGCGGATGCTCGCGGACGTTCTCCGCCCGTGCAAGCGGGTTTGTACCCGGCGCGCCCGGGCGTGCTTCGCAGAATGCCACGCGCCTGCTGTTCGTTTGCTCAGGCCAGGGCTCGCAGTGGGCCTGCATGGGGATCTCGCTTGCAGCCCGTGAGCCGGTTTTTCGCGAAGCGCTCGAAGAATTGGACGCGCTCATCCGGCAACGCGCGGGTTGGTCACTCCTAACGGAGCTTGCGGCTCCGCCGGAACGTTCCAGACTCGACCATACCGAATATGCGCAGCCCGCCATCTTCGCCATCGAAGTCGCACTCGCGCGATTATTGCGTTCCTGGGGCGTGATACCGGCGGCTGTGACGGGCCACAGCGCCGGAGAAGTTGCCGCGGCACATTTGGCCGAAGTTCTTGATCTGAAAGAGGCCGTGCGCATGGTAGTGTGCCGGGGGCGACTCCTGGAAGCGGCTGCGGGGCAGGGCGGCATGGCCACGGTCCGCCTGCCGGCATCGGCCGTGGCTGCCGAGATTGCGCCGCTAAGCGATGCGGTTTCGATTGCTGCCATCAATGGGCCCCGGGCCACCGTGATCTCCGGGCGCGTTCCCGCCGTCCAGGTACTTGCAGACGGCTGGCGGAAGCGCGGCATCGGCTGCCGCCCGCTCCCGGTCAACTACGCCTTTCACAGCACCCTTATGCAGCCCCTCAGTGAAACGCTGGTTCGAGAACTGGGGACTGTGCGGACTGCCCCTCCGACGATACCGATTCTCTCGACGGTCTTCGGGCGCACCGCAGCCGGCCGGGAGTTCGACGCCGCCTATTGGGGATGGAACGTACGCCGTCCGGTGCTATTCGAAGCCGCTCTGCGGGATGCCTTCCGCATGGGCCTCGAGCACGTCGTTGAGATTGGCCCACATCCGGTGCTGATCGCGGCGATTGCGGAGTGTCTTTCGGCCGCCGGCATCGGCGGCGGGGTGTATGGCTCGCTGCGCCGCCACCAGGATGAGCGCGCTTCCCTTGCAATGTCACTCCAGGCGCTCTACGCCGCCGGTTATCCGGTATTTCGGGAAGCCCTCTATCCCAAACCGGCCGGGACAGATTGGATGCCACCGGCGTCGCGCAGGATCGTTCGCGCGTCCGGACGAAAACTTTCGGGGGGCCGTGTTGCTGGCTGAGATCAGAAATCCGGGTGAATCTGCGCAGCAGACGTGCACGTCGATGCAAAGTCGCGCCCTGGAGATCGAGAGGCGGCTGCTTGCCCTGGAGCCGACGGTCTATGACTGCAAGGTGATCCCACGCGCCGCTGTGGGAGCCGGTCATGGGCCCGGCGCGGAGCGCCTGGTGGCCTATGTGGTTCCATCTGCATCCGTGCCTCGGGAGCGTCTGGCCGAGTGGATTACGTCGCTGCGCAGGCAGTTCGCCGGCAAAACCGCGGCCGTGGACCCTGCCGGATGCGACATGGTCGCGGTATCAAGGCTGCCGTTGACCGAAAGCGGGCAAATCGATGAGGCGGCGCTCTGCGGTCTTCCTGTTCTGGAGGAGGAGCCGGCGGGCTGCTGGGAGCAGGGATGCAAGAGCCTTCCGGGCGTGCGAGATGCCGTGGCGATGGTTGAGCCTGAACAAGCCCCGCTGCCGCCGATTCATTACTCGAAGCTGTTTACAGAGCCGATTTTCGAGGCCGCCCGCCGCGACGCAGAGAAGCCGCCGGCCGAGCCGCAGCCGGTATTCTCGGCAAGCGCCCCGTCCGAGCAACGGCTGGCGATCAGTCATGGAGGAGAGCTGCAAAATGCCGGCCAGCTTCCCCGTCTGCTCAGCGAGACGCTGCTGCGCGCCGCGCAGCAACAGCCTCACAACGGCGTGCGCACCATCGGCGCGGATGGCACGGAGCAGTTTCTCTCCTACCCCGAGCTACTCATCCGAGCCGAACGGTTGCTCCGCGGCTTGCGCGGGGCCGGCCTGCTGCCGGGCGATAGAGTGATTTTCCAGCTCGCCGACAATCAGGCTGTTCTGACTGCCTTGTGGGCGTGTGTGCTGGGCGGCTTTGTGGCGGTGCCCGCAGCGCCGGCACTCTCCTGTGAGGGGATAAGCAGCGCTTCCGGCAGATTGTGCAATGCCATCAAAATGCTGGATAGCCGTCTGGTGCTCACCAGCCGCGAGCTGGCGCCGCATATCCAGGCGCTGTGCGGATCGCCGGATATACCGCACATGCCTGTGGAAAGCATCGAAGAACTCTCAGTGGCTGAAGCTGCCGGAGAATGGCATGCCGGCGAGCCCAACGACGTGGCGCTAATGATGCTCACTTCCGGGAGCACCGGCATGCCGAAGGCAGTGCAACTGACCCACTCCAACCTGATCCTCCGGTCGGCGGCATCGGTCCAGCTCAATGGATTCTCAAGCGGCGAGATAACACTGAATTGGATGGCGCTGGATCATGTGGCCGGAATTGTCTATTTCCATCTGCGCGACGTGTTTCTCGGTTGCCAGCAGATTCATGCTGCTACTGGCCTGGTGCTCCAGGACCCGCTGCTCTGGCTGGAATGGCTCGACCGGTATCGCGTGACAATCACGTTTGCGCCGAACTTCGCTTTCGGGCTGGTGAACGAGCACGCCGGGGACATAGCCGCGCGGGCGCACAGCGCCGGTAGAACGTGGGATCTGAGCTGCCTGCGTTGTTTGCTGAACGGCGCCGAGGCGATCGTAGCTCGCACGGCGCGGCGCTTCTTGCAATTGCTTGCCCCATACGGCCTCTCGCCGGATGCTATGTGGCCAGTTTGGGGAATGTCGGAAACCTCATCGGGCACAACGTATTCCGACCGCTTTCGACTGGAGTCGAGTCGCGACGATCAATCCTTCGTCGAAGTCGGCCGGCCGATTCCCGGCTTTTCCATCCGCATTGTTGATGAGAACGATCAGCCCATCTTCGAGCGCGCCATCGGGCGCCTGCAGGTGAAGGGCGGCACGGTGACCGCCGGCTACTACAACCAGCCGGATCTGACCGCGGAGTCGTTCACAGCCGATGGCTGGTTGAAGACCGGAGATTTAGGGTACTTGGACGAAGGCCGGCTGACCATCACCGGCCGCGAGAAAGATGTCATCGTCATCAACAGCGTGAACTACCACTGCCACGAGATCGAGGGCGTGGTTGAGGACATCGAGGGAGTCGAAAAATCCTATACGGCGGCCTGCGCCGTGCGCGACGCCGGCACGAACACGGACCGCCTCGCGATCTTTTTTCATCCAACGGCCGGTGCCGGAGCGGTGTCTCTGGAGTTGATCAAACAGATCCGGCGGACAGTCTGGGAGCGGATCGGGGTGAGTCCCGACTATCTGCTGCCCGTCGAGCGGGACGCCATACCCAAGACCAGCATAGGAAAGATCCAACGTGCACAATTGGCGAAGAGTTTCGGCCGAGGCGATTTCGCCGATGTGGTGCAGAACGTCGAAGTGCTGCTCGGCGGAGCACAGACGCTTCCCGACTGGTTCTTTCGCCCGGTGTGGCGGCGCGCAGAGCTGCGCGGCTGGCGTGAGACCGGAGACATGCTCGTATTTGCCGATGCGGTCGGCTTGGGCGAGCGTTTACGGCAGGAAGCCTTTGCCGCCGGACAGGAATGTGTGCTCGTGTCGAGCGGCAGCGACTTTGTGGACGAAGGGGGGCGGCTGATCCTCGATCCCGGCAACACGGAACATTACCGGCGCGCACTGGACTCGCTGGCCCGGCGGGGCTTTACGCCGCAATCCATCGTGCACCTTTGGACTTACGGCCCAAAAACGCCCCAGATATGGGACCTGGAGAAACTGGAGCGTGCGCAGGAAGCCGGCGCACTGAGCGTACTGCGTCTGGCGCAGGCGCTGACCGCCGAGCCGGCCCAGACGAACAGTTCCGTTCGAAGCCGGCCCGCGATGCAGTTGCTTGTGGTCGGCAGCCACTTGCAGCAGGTTGAACACGACGGACGCCCAAATGTGCGCCGGGAGCCGCCGGCTTTCCAGGACGCCCCAATACTGGGACTGCTGAAGAGCATCTCGCAGGAGCACCCCGGGCTTTCGTGCCGCCATCTCGATCTACAGCCTGCGGCCCACGAAGAGAACGCCGCGTTGATCCTGCGCGAGCTGGGCGGCCTCTCTCAGGACGCCGAGGTGGCATATCGCGATGGCCGGCGCTGGGTCAAGCGGCTGGCGCACGCCGATCTGCCTACCCAGCCCCGGCGCCCGCTGCCGCTTGAAAAAGGCGGACTCTATCTGTTGAGCGGCGGTCTGGGCGGTATTGGCCTGGAATTGGCGCAGTATCTGTTACGGCGGTTTCAGGCATATCTGATCCTGGTGGGCCGAACAGCACCCGGAGATCGGAGCGATCTCACTGGCAAGCGGCTCGACCCTTTGGGCTCTCTCGAAACATTGGCTGCGGCGACCGGCGGCGGCGTGTGCTATGCCGCGCTCGATGTCGGAGATGAGGACGCTTTACGCGACGCGGTACAGCGTGCCGAACAGCGCTGGGCCCGCGCCTTGGCCGGAATCTTCCATTTGGCAGGCATATATCACGAGCGGCCGGCCGCTGAAGAGGCAGCGGAGGATTGGGCCGCAGTCCTCGATCCCAAACTGAAGGGGGCATGGGCTTTGCATCGGCTCGTCGAGAACCGGCCCGGCGCCCTGTTTGTGTCGTTTTCCTCGCTATACGGGTTCTTCGGCGGCTACGGCGTAAGTGCCTACTCGGCCGCCAACGCGTTTCTGGACAGTTTTTCGGCCTACCAACGGGAATTTGCGGGAGTGAATGCCTACTGCATTTCGTGGAGCTTTTGGGACGAGGTGGGGATGAGCCGGGGGGCCGTCCCGAAAGACATGGCGCGTGCACGCGGCTTCTGCGCGATCTCACCGCGCCAGGGCTTGGCGTCCATGATGGCGCTGCTCGAACGGCCAGCCGGCCACACGCTGGCCGGTCTGGACGCAAGCAACCTGCAAGTGCGCCGCATCGCGGAGGGACTGCCGTTGGCCACACAGGCATTGGTTGCAACGGTAACCGGCGAGCCGGCCGCAGTCGCGCGCCTGGCTTCGCAGCGGGCGGGGGCCGATCTGGGATTCCGGGACCGCTATGGCGTGCCCGTCCGCTGCCGGATCAGGTCCGCACCCGCGGCTGCGCTCGATACGGCAGGGCGAATCGACCGCGCTGCGCTGCGCTGCTTCTTTCGAGCGGGGAAGGAGCCCGGCGAGCCGGTCGCGGCCGAGGGCGAACTGGAGAAAACCATCGCCGATGTATGGCGTGAGGTGCTCCATGTGGAACGGCTCGGCGTGACTGACAACTTCTTCGATCTCGGCGCCGGCTCCCTGGGAGTCGTGCAGGCTAATAGGCGGCTCCAGGACAGGCTGCAACGAAGAATCTCGATGACCGAGATGTTCCAGTACCCGACGGTTCGCGCATTGGCAGCCCATCTTTCCGATACAGATAAATCGGGGATAGCACCTGAATTACATAAGAGCCAGAATCGCGGTGAGCTGCGGCGGGAAAAGGCATACCGCGCCCGCCGGCGCGGGTAGGACAGCGCGCTGGGATTGGAATCAGGAATGGGGATGCACGATCAGCATACAGACGGCCGGATTGGGGATGACCTGGACCTGGCGATCATCGGGATGTCCGGCCGTTTTCCAGGCGCAGCCGACGTCGATGAGTTCTGGCGCAACCTCATCGGCGGCGTCGAATCGATCGAGTTCCTCACCGAAAAAGAATTGTACGCGGCAGGCGTAAGTAAAGAGGCGCTCGCTGATCCGGGATACGTGCGCGCCACATCGCGGCTGAAGGGCGTCGAGCTGTTCGACGCGGAGTTCTTCGGGTATAGCCCGCGCGAAGCGGCCGCCATCGATCCGCAGCAGCGGCTGCTGCTGGAATGCGCCTGGGAGGCGCTGGAAGACGCGGGATATCCTCCGTCATCGGCCGGCGGAGCGATCGGGGTATTTGCGGCCGTTTCCGCCAGCACCTACTTGCTGAATAACCTGCACCCGACATTCGATTTCCGCAGGTTCATCCTTTCTTCCGGCAATCTACAGCCGGTGCTGGGCAGCAGCGGGGATTTCCCCGCGACGCGCATCTCGTACAAACTGAACCTGACCGGGCCCAGTTTAAACATTCAGACTGCCTGTTCCAGTTCCCTGGTGGCGGTGCATGTAGCGCGGCAGAGCCTGCTGTCCGGCGAATGCGATATGGCGCTGGCGGGGGCGGCTTCCATATATCTGCCGCAGGACCAGGGCTATCACTTTCAGGAAGGCATGATCCTGTCACCGGACGGGCACTGCCGGGTCTTCGACGTGCGGGCCCAGGGAACGATCTTCGGCCGCGGCGCGGGCATGGTGCTGCTCAAGCCGCTGACCGCGGCGCTGAGGGACGGCGACCACATCTATGCGCTGATCAAAGGATCGGCAATCAACAACGACGGTTCCCTGAAGGTGGGCTTTACAGCGCCGAGTGTGAGCGGCCAGGCGGCAGTAATCGCCGAGGCGCTTGGAAATGCCGGTGTGGGGCCCGAGACGATCGGCTACCTGGAAGCGCATGGCACCGGGACGAAGCAGGGCGACCCGATCGAGATTGCGGCGCTGACACAGGCTTACCGCCAAAGCACACAGCGGACCGGTTATTGCGCGATTGGTTCGGTGAAGGCCAACATCGGGCACCTGGATGTGGCCGCGGGCATGGCGGGATTGATCAAGACGGCTCTGGCGCTCGAGCGTGGGCAACTGCCGCCAAGTTTGCATTTCGAGCGGAACAATCCGGAAATCGATTTCGCGTCCAGCCCGTTTTTTGTCAATAAGTCGCTGCGTCAGTGGCCCCGCGATAGAGAGCCGCGGCGCGCCGGTGTGAGCGCGTTCGGCATCGGCGGAACCAACGCTCACGTAATTCTGGAAGAGGCGCCTGCGGCTGAGTCGAGGCCCGGGAAGATGGAAAGGCCCATTCATCTGCTGACTCTTTCGGCCAAGGACGGTACGGCGCTGGACCAGTTGGCGGCGCGCTATCGCGATTATCTGGCGCTACATCCTAACGCCGCTCTGTCCGATGTGTGCTTCACGGCCAATACAGGGCGGGTCCACTTTGCTCATCGCCTGGCGGTGGCCGCGACAACAACCACGGAGTTGCAGGAGCATTTGGCCGCCGGTTCGGTGTGGCGGGGCAAGGCTGAGTGCGCCAATCCGCTGCGGCCTGCATTCCTGTTCACGGGGCAAGGATCGCAGTATGTGGGGATGGGCCGCCGGCTATACGAGACTCAGCCCACCTTCCGTCGCGCGCTGGACCAGTGCGCGGAGATCCTAACGGCTCATCTTCCCGCGCCCTTGTTGCAGGTGATGTTTTCCGAACGGACAGGGGACGACCGGCTGCATCAGACCCTCTACACGCAGCCGGCGCTGTTCGCGCTCGAGTATGCGCTGTACCAGTTGTGGCGGAGCTGGGGAGTGGAAGCCGCAGCGGCGCTGGGACACAGCGTAGGCGAATATGTGGCAGCCTGCGTGGCCGGGGTATTCAGCCTCGAAGACGGGCTGAAACTGGTGGCGGCGCGCGGCCGGCTGATGCAGGCGCTGCCATCCGGCGGGGCTATGGCGGCGGTGCTTGCGGGCCCGCATCAGGTTGCGGAAGTGCTTGCAGATTGGGAGGGGCAGGTTTCGCTGGCGGCGTTGAACGGTCCTTCGAACACGGTGATCTCTGGCCCGCAGCGCGCAGTGGAGAGGGCGCTGGAAGCGCTGGCAAAGACCGGAGTCAAGAGCAGCCGTCTGGCGGTGTCGCATGCCTTTCACTCGGCCCTGATGGACCCGATGCTGGACGAGTTCGAGAAGGTCGCTCGAACGGTGACGTATTGCCAGCCGCAGAAGGCTCTGATCTCAAATGTGACGGGGAGGCTGGTGGAAAACGGGCAGGTCAGCCGGGCCGCTTACTGGCGGGAGCATGCTCGGGAAGCCGTGCGCTTTGCCGAGGGAATTGAGACGCTGGTCAGGCAGGGCCATCGGACGTTCATAGAAGCAGGCCCGCAGCCGGTGCTGAGCGGCATGGGCAAGCAGTGTGTGCTCGGGGAAGGTTTGCATTGGATAGGAACGCTGCGGCGAGGACAGGACGACTGGGAAGAGCTGCTGCAGGGAGTAGGAAAGCTGTACGTACATGGGGCCGCAATCGATTGGCGCGCCTTTGACCAGGATTATGCCCGCCGGCGGCTGCGGCTGCCCACCTACCCGTTTCAGCGCAAGCGGCATTGGATCGAGGCGCCGAGTCCGGCCGAACAGCGGGTGGCGCAAGAACTGCCGGGCCGGCAGCAGACGGCGCATCCTCTGCTCGGCAGGCGTTTGCTTTCCCCGCGGCTGACTGCTGTGGTTTACGAGGCCGTGCTGGGCGCCGAGTCGCCTGCGTACCTGGCCGACCATCGGATTGCAGGCGAAATCCTGCTGCCGATCGCAGCGTTCGCCGAGATGGCCGCGGCCGCGGCGCTCCAGGCATGCGGCGAGCCGCGCTCCATTGAGGACCTGGTAGTGCTCGAGCCGCTGATTTTTGCAGGCGAACGGCCGGTAACCGCACAGATCGTGATCGAGCGCGACACGTTCCAGATCTTCAGCCTGGGGGGAGAAACCTGGAAGCTCCACGCCAGCGGACGTGTTGCAGCGCCCGGCGAGCCAAGCCCGGCGCTTCTGCTCGCAACGGTGCGGGCAAAGCCGGCCGAAGCCGTGGCTGCGGACCACTACACCCGGCTTGCACGTCACGGCGCGGATTTCGGCCCGGTCTTCCGCTCGATCGAGCGGCTGTGGACAGGCGCAGGCGAAGCCCTCGCCTTCGTGAGATTGGACAGCGAGCTCGACCCAGCGGGCTACGGAGTTCATCCGGCGCTGCTCGACGGCTGCCTGCAAGGCGCGATGGCTGCCGCGGGTGACCTGCCGGACGGCCTGTACCTGCCGCTCGCCATCGATCGGTTTACGATCCACGCCGCCGCCGGAAGCGCCGTTTGGGCGCACGTCCGGGTACGGCCGCAGTCGGCCGAGGACATCGTCTCGGCTGATATCGAGATCGTGAACAATCAGGGTGAACCGGTGGCCGCGGTCCGAGGCCTTCATTGCAAGCGCCGCTCGCGGGAAAATCTCTATCGCGTCCGCTGGGTGCCGAGCCCGCGCCGCGCGCCGGAAACGAACGTGCCGCCTCCGGGCGCATGGCGCATTGTGGCCGGCGATTCGGCAGGACGGGAACAACTCGAGCGGGCGCTCGCGAACGCGCCCGGCGGCGGCGTAGTCTTTTTGGCCAGTACCGGAGATTCCTGCTACGAGCTACTCGAGCTTGTACAAACCCTCGCACGGCAGGGCGGCTCTCCGCGTCTGTGGGTTGTGACGCGCGGCGCGATCGCGGTAACGCCGGAAGACGATTGCCGCGGGTTCGAGGCTTCACCGGTGTGGGGTCTGGCCCGCACAATCGCGCTTGAACATCCGGAATGGCGCTCGACCACGGTGGACCTGGACGGCGCAGCCCCGGATTTCGCAGCGCTGGCGGAAGAGATTCTGCATCCCGGCGAAGAACAGGTGGCTCTTCACGGCTCGAAGCGCTACGTGCCGCGCCTGGAACCGATTCCCGCTACGCGCTCACGGCGTCTTGCAATTCCGGCGCGCGGCTCGCTCGAAAATCTCGTGCTCGAGCCGCTCGTGCGGCGCGCTCCGGAGGCCGGCGAAGTGGAGATCGAGGTCGAAGCCGCGGCGCTCAATTTCCGCGACGTGCTCAACGCTCTCGGTATGTATCCTGGCGAAGCGGGTCCGCTTGGCCTGGAGTTTTGCGGGCGCATTTCGAGAGTGGGCGAAGGGGTGACCGCCCATCGGCCGGGCGACCGCGTCATGGGCATTGGCTGGGGCAGTTTTGCCGACTTCGTGACCACGACCGCCGATCTGATAATAGCGGCGCCGGACGGTCTCGATGCCGAAGCGGCGGCGACGCTGCCGAACGCCTTCCTGACCGCGTATCACTGCCTCGTGCATCTCGGCGGACTCCGGCGCGGCGAGCGCGTGCTGATTCACGCGGCGACCGGAGGCGTGGGCCTGGCGGCGGTGCAAATTGCGCAATGGGTGGGCGCCGAAATTCTTGCCACCGCGGGTAGCCCGGAAAAGCACGAATACCTGCGCTCGCTCGGCGTGAAGCACATCATGAGCTCGCGAACTATCGGGTTCGCCTCCGAGGTCCTGGAGCGCACCGGAGGCCGTGGCGTCGACCTGGTATTGAACTCCCTGGCCGGCGACATGCTCGAAGCCGGGTTCCGGGCCTTGGCGCCGGGCGGGCGCTTCGTCGAAATCGGCAAGACGGGCATCTGGTCCCGGGAGCGCGTCGATGCGCTCGGCAAGAACATCCGCTACTTCGTCGTGGACCTGACGGAGCAGATCGCCCGAGACCGGAAGCTCATTCAGGCGCATCTGGGAGCCATCACGGAAGCAATCTCCGGCAATATTCTGCAGCCGCTTCCGCGGCGCGTCTTCCCGCTCGACCAGGCGGCCGCGGCATTCCGGTACATGGCGCAGGCGCGGCACATCGGCAAGATCGTACTGCGGACGCGTCCCTCCGGACTGCGCATCTCCTCGGGAGCTACCTACCTGGTGACGGGCGGCCTGGGAGGGCTCGGGCTGCGTCTGGCAGCGTGGCTCGTCGAGCACGGCGCGCGGACGCTGATGCTTGTGGGGCGCAAGGCGCCTTCGAGCGACGCCATTGCCGCAATCGAAGGGCTGCGCCGCAGCGGAGCGCACATTGAAACACGCGCGGCCGATGTGTCGCGATACGACCAGATCGAAGCCGTACTGTCCGAGATTGCCCGGACGCTGCCGCCGCTGGCGGGTGTGGCGCACGCAGCAGGCATCATCGACGACGGACCGCTGGTACAGCAAACGCGCGAGCGCTTCGAGCGCGTCCTCGCCCCGAAAGCGACCGGCGCCTGGAATCTCCACAAGCTCACCGAAGGCGCGCAATTGGATTTCTTCTGGCTGTTCTCTTCCGTGGCTTCGGTGCTGGGCTCACCGGGACAGGGAAGCTATGCAGCCGCTAACGCATTTCTCGACGCGCTGGCGCACTACCGGCGGGCCCGCGGCCTGGCGGCCCTGAGCATCAACTGGGGCCCTTGGGCGGAAGCCGGCATGGCGGCGCGCGTGGAAGCGCAGGGGCGCCGGCGCGTGCTGGCCGGATTGCGGCCGATGGCCTCGCACGAGTGTCTGGCGCTGCTCGAACGCGCCGCGAGCAGAGAAGACGCGCAGGCAGTAATCGCCAATGGCGATTTCCATGTGCGGGTTTCGCACGCCCGGCCTGCCGAGCCCTGGGAGCCCGCGCGGAACGGCATTCGCGGCCGTCTTCTCAAGGCTCCGCCGGCCAACCGCCGCAAGATTCTGATCGGGTATCTACGGGAAGAGGCGCTGCGGGTTTTGGGCCTCGAAGCGTCGCATTACATCGACGAGCGGCAGCCGCTTCTGCAGCTTGGCCTCGATTCGCTGATGGCGGTTGAGTTCCGCAACCAGTTGGCCGCCGCGCTTGAACGGCCGCTCAGCGCGACGCTGCTGTTCGATTGCCCTACCCTGGCCGCGCTGGCCGATCACCTGATCGAGCCCGGGCCGGTCCCGGACGCACCCGAGCGCGATGCGCTTCTCGAAAGCCTGGAGAGGCTCTCCGATGACGAGGCCGAGCAGCTTCTGAGGCAGGAGCTCGGACAAATTTCCTCATGACGCCCCCGGCATCCCAACTCGACTCTTTATCCCCGGCCAAGCGGGCCTTGTACGAACTGCGCAGCCTTCGCGCGAAGCTCGAAGAGCTGGAGCGCGGCCGCACGGAGCCCATTGCTGTGGTGGGGTTGGGATTGCGGTTTCCGGGCGGCGTATCGGATGCGGACTCTTACTGGCGCCTGCTCGACGGCGGAGTGGATGCGATAACCGAAATTCCCGCGGACCGCTGGCCCATCGATCGCTTTTACGACTCCGATCCCGATGCGTCCGGGCGGATGTATACGCGCCACGGAGCGTTTCTTCCCGATGTGGACGGCTTCGATCCCGATTTCTTCGGCATCTCGCGGCGGGAAGCGGAAACCCTCGACCCGCAGCACCGCCTGGCTTTGGAAGTAGCATGGGAGGCGCTCGAAAATTCCGGGTATAATCCCGCAGGTCTCGCCGGCAGCGCGACCGGAGTATTCCTGGCCTTGAGCAATAGCGACTACGGCCGCATGGTGTTTGCCCAGACCGGGAAGATCGATGCATACGCAAGCACCGGCAACATCTTCAGCGTAGCGGCGGGACGCATTTCCTATACGCTCGGGCTTGCAGGTCCGAGTATGGCGCTCGATACGGCCTGCTCGGGGTCTCTGGTGAGCGTTCACCTGGCCTGCCAGAGCCTGCGCGCGGGCGAATGCCGCATGGCGCTGGCCGGCGGCGTCAACCTGATCCTCTCGCCCGAGATCAACATCAACTTTTCCAAATCGCGCATGCTGGCGCGCGACGGCCGGTGCAAAACGTTCGACGCCGCGGCGGACGGATATGTACGCGGCGAAGGCTGCGGCCTGGTCGTGCTCAAACGCGTTTCCGAAGCCGTCGCCGATGGCGACCGCATCCTGGCGCTGATCCGCGGTTCCGCCGTGAATCAGGACGGGCGCTCGGGAGGCCTCACCGTACCCAGCGGCGCCGCGCAGCAAGGGGTCATCCGGCAGGCGTTGGCCAATGCGCAGGTTGAGCCGCGCGAGATCTCCTATATTGAAGCTCACGGAACGGGCACCGCGCTCGGCGACCCCATCGAGGCGCATGCCTTGGTTGCCGCTCTCGGTCCCGGGCGCACGCCGGATAATCCGCTGGTTGTGGGTTCGGTGAAAACCAATATCGGCCATCTGGAAGCAGCCGCAGGCGTTGCCGGGCTCATCAAGGTGATCCTGGCATTCCATCGCCAGCGGATCCCGGCTCATCTGCATTTTCAGAAAATGAACCCGCACATCGACTGGAAGGGCCTTCCCGTCGAGATTCCCGTTGCCGCGCGCGACTGGCCCGCCGGGGACCGCAAGCGCCTGGCGGGAGTCAGTTCGTTTGGCTTCAGCGGTACCAACGCCCACGTGATTCTCGAAGAGCCGCCGGCGGTAGAACGCCGCGTGGCTGAGCACGAGCGCCCGCTGCACATACTGGCGCTTTCGGCGCGCAGCGAATCGGCTCTGGCCGAGTTGGAAGCGCGCTACCGGAAACATCTGGAACAGTCGCACGACCCGATTGGCGACCTCTGCTTCACCGCCAATACCGGCCGCGCGCATTTCCGCCATCGCGCGGTTTACCGGGTCGATCCAGACAGAACTCTCACACTGCTGGCTTCGGGCTCAAGCGACCGTCCCCCCGAAGTAGTCTTTCGGTTTTCGGGCGAAGCAGAACAGCAACTCGCGCTGTGGCGAAGCTGGGGGATCGAACCTTCGACCGAAACCGCAACGGCTCCGGACGGCTCCGTCTATATCGAAATCGGACCCGCTATTACGCCGCGGCAGATGATCGAAAAGCTGGCGGAGCTCTACGTGCGCGGAGCTGAAGTCGACTGGGCCGGCTTTGATGCCCCCTATGCCCGGCGCCGCGTTGTTCTTCCGACGTACCCGTTCGAGCGGCGGCGCTACTGGATCGAAACGCCGCAGCCTGCGTTGCCAGACAGTGAGCGCGAGTGGCAGTCGATAGTGGAATCCGCGGCCCGGCAGTCCCGCCAAGGACGCCTGGATCTGGACATCGGCAGCTACCCGGAGCGCTGGAACTGTCTGGACCGCCTGACGACCGCCTATACCGTCGCAGCTCTGCACGAGCTCGGCGCTTTCCGCCATCCCGGGGAGCGGCACACGCCGGACATGCTGATCGAGGCTTGCGGCATCTCGGGCGTTTATCAGAAGCTGCTCGAGCGATGGCTCAAGCGCATGTCCCCGAAAGATCTGCTAGAGCCGGTCCCGGCGGCCGCCATTCTGCCGGAAGCCGAACGCATATTCGGCGCAGATCGCGTCTTTTTGGATTACGTGACCTGGTGCGGAGAGCGGCTGGCGGCGATCCTCACCGGCAGGCTGAGCCCGCTCGAAACATTATTCCCGGGACGAGATTTCACGCGCGCCGAAGACCTGTACGAGCACGCGCCGCTCTCGGCTTACTTCAGCGGCATCGCGCGCGCGGCGCTCGAAGCCGTGGTGCGATCGCGCCGCGCATCGCCGCTTCAGGTACTGGAGATCGGCGCCGGAACGGGCGCTACGAGCGCGGCCCTGCTGCCGGTTCTGCCGCCGGATACCGCTTACTATTTCACCGATGTTTCGGAGCTGTTCCTCAACCGCGCTGCGCAAAAATTTGCGGCCTATTCGTTCGTGCGGTACGGCCGGCTTGACATCGAACGCGCCGGCAGCGCGCAAGGCTACCCCGAAGGCGGCTTTGACATCATTGTGGCCACCAACGTCCTCCATGCGACGCGCAATCTCAGCTCCACGATCGCCAATGTGCGGTCGCTGCTGGCTCCCGGCGGAATGCTGATCCTGTGCGAGGCGACGACGTATCTCTCGTGGTTCGATATCACCACGGGGCTGATCGAAGGCTGGCAGCTTTTTGAAGACGGGCTGCGCGGAGACCATCCGCTGCTTGCGGCGGATTCCTGGAAAACCGTTCTGGCCGCCGGCGGGTTTGAGCGGATTCAATCGTTTCCGGAGGCAGGCTCGCCGGCCGGGATTCTGGGCCAGCATGTAATCCTGGCGCAGGCTCCAGGCTCTCCGGGCCAAGCCCGCGGCGTCACGGATATAGCGGCCGCAGGCGGGCGCCACGTCGTCGAGCCCGATGAGGGCTTCGAAGATTTAAACCGGCTGCGGGAGCTCCCCGCCCTGGAGCGCCACGAGCTGGTAGCGGCGCTCGTGCGGCGGCACCTGGCGCGAGTACTCGGACTTGACTCGCCCGATGAGGTGGACCGCAAACGGCGCCTGATCGATCTGGGGCTCGACTCGCTCATGGCTGTCGAGCTGCGCAACCGCCTGGGGCGTGCGCTCGGGCTCGAACAGCCGCTTACGGCAACGCTGGTGTTCGACTATCCCACGATCGATTCGATTGCCGAATACCTGCTCACCGAGGTACTGCGCATTCCCGAAGCATCCGGGCCGGCGCCGGACGGCGCCGCTATCAGTACACGCGCGAGGGAGCTCGAACAACTCCCGGATGAAGAAGTGGAGGCGATGCTGCTCCAGAAGCTGCAATCGCTCAAACAGTAATGGACCCGATTTCGAACCGATTCCCGAACCTTTCGCCGCTCAAGCAGGCGCTGCTGGTTCTCGAAGAGATGCAGGCGCGCCTGGCCGAATCCGAGCGCGCGCAGACCGAGCCCATCGCGATTATCGGAATGGGCTGCCGGTTCCCCGGGGCGGAGAATCCCGAAGCTTTCTGGAAACTGCTAGAGCGCGGCGGCGATGCCGTGCGGGAGATTCCTCGCTCGCGCTGGAATTTGGACGAGTATTACGACGCGGATGCGGACCGGCCGGGCAGAATGTCGACGCGCTGGGCCGGCCTGCTCGACCAGGTGGACCTCTTCGATCCCGAGTTCTTCGGCATTTCGCCTCGCGAAGCGGCTGTCATGGATCCGCAGCAGCGGCTGCTGCTCGAAGTCGCCTGGGAGGCGCTGGAGAATGCCGGGCAGCTCCCGGCCGCGCGCAACGCGAGCCGTACGGGCGTTTTTGTCGGAATTACCGGCGATGAGTACGCGCAGTTGTTCCACCGCGGCGGCGATCTTTCGCAATTCAACGCCTACTATGCTTCGGGAATCGCGCGCAGCGTGGCGGCCGGGCGTATCTCCTACATTCTCGGCATACAGGGGCCCAACCTGTCGCTCGATACGGCCTGCTCTTCTTCGCTGGTAGCGGTGCACACGGCGTGCCTGTACCTGCGCGCGGGCGAGTGCCGCATGGCGCTGGCCGGTGGTGTCAACATCGTGCTCTCGCCCGAGGTCACGATCTCGTTTTCGAAATCACACATGATGGCCGCCGATGGCCGCTGCAAGGCATTCGATGCCGCCGCCGACGGCTTCGTGCGCGGCGAGGGCTGCGGGTTGATTGTGCTCAAGCGCCTATCCGACGCCCTAGCCGACGGCGACCGCGTCCTGGCGGTGATCCGCGGCTCGGCAATCAACCAGGACGGCCACAGCGGTGGATTGACCGTACCGAACGGCACCGCACAACAGTCGGTGATCCGCCAGGCGCTGGCCAATGCGCGCCTCAAGCCCGAGGAGATCTCTTACATCGAAGCGCACGGCACGGGCACGGCGCTCGGCGATCCCATCGAAGCGCATGCCTTGGCCGCTGTTCTGGGTGCGAATCGCACGGTTGCAAATCCGCTGGTCGTCAGCTCGGTCAAAACCAATCTCGGGCATCTGGAATCCGCTGCCGGCATTGCCGGGCTGATGAAAGTGGTCCTCTCGCTCCAGCATGAATATCTGCCGGCGCATCTGCACTTTCACCAGATGAATCCGCACATCGACTGGAAGGGCGTGCCGGTTGAGATACCGGTTGAGGGCCGGCGGTGGCCTGCGGGCTCGGAAAAGCGCCGCGCCGGCGTCAGCTCGTTCGGTTTCAGCGGCACCAATGCGCACGTGATTTTGGAAGAGGCGCCGGCGTTGGAGAAAACCCCGCCCGAGCGCGAGCGGCCGCTCCATCTGCTGGCTCTTTCGGCGCGCTCGGAACAAGCGCTGGCGGAGCTCGCGGCGCGCTACCGCGAGCACCTGGCCGGAAACGCGGAAGCCCTGCCCGATTTCTGTTTCACGGCGAATGCCGGCCGCGCGCACTTCGAATATCGGCTCGCGATACCGGCCGCATCGGCCGACGAACTGCGCCAACGGCTCGCGCAGCCGCCTGCCGCCAGCCGCATTCGATCGAGAGATGGCGTGAAACCTGTCTTTCTGTTCACCGGGCAGGGGGCGCAGCATGCCGGCATGGGCCGCGAGTTGTATGACACGCAGCCGGTGTTTCGCAAAGCCCTCCAGCAGTGCGACGATCTGCTGCGGCCGCTGCTCGAATCTCCGCTGCTCGACGTTCTCTACGGGGGCGCGGCGCAGCGCCTTGACCAGACCGCCTACACGCAGCCGGCGATGTTCGCCTTCGAATACGCTCTGGCCGAGCTGTGGCGAAGCTGGGGGGTCCGGCCCGCTGCTGTCTTGGGCCACAGCGTCGGTGAGTACGCCGCAGCCTGTGTGGCCGGCCTGTGCACCTTAGAGCAGGGCCTGGCGCTCATCGCCGAGCGCGGCCGCCGCATGCAACAGCTTCCTGGTAAAGGCAGCATGGCTGCTGTACTCGCCACCGAAGAAGCGGTGCGCGCCGCCATTGCCGGCCTCGACTCTCGCGTTTCGATCGCTGCGGTGAACGGCCCGCGGAGCGTGGTGATCGCCGGCTTTGAGGCCGAGCTCGAACAGGCCTGCGGACGGCTGCGGAGCCAGGGCCTGCGCGTCCAGCCCTTGCCGGTGTCTAACGGATTCCATTCTCCGCAGATGGATCCGATGGTCGAAGCATTTGCCGCGCGCGCCGCTTCGGTGGACTGGCGGACGCCGCAGGTAAGCTTGATTTCCAGCGTCACCGGGCAGCCGGTGAGCGCGGCCGAGCTGGGCCGGCCCGACTACTGGCGGCGCCAGGTGCGCCAGCCGGTGCGGTTTCAGGCGGCGATGGAGACGCTTGCCGCGCAGGATTTTTCGGTTTTCATCGAGATCGGGCCGGGCACAACGCTCGTGAGTTTGGGACGGCAGTCGATCGGCGCAGAAGACCGGTTGTGGGCGGCGGGCTCGAACTGGCAGCAGATGCTTGAAAGCCTTACGCAGTTATACCTGCGCGGCGCCGAGGTGGATTGGGCCGGCTTTGACGCGCCGTACGGCCGCCGGCGCGTTTCGCTGCCGACCTACCCGTTCGAGCGCCAGCGCTACTGGATCGAGACGGCGCCGGCAGAACCGGAGCCGCGAGCTCAATCCGGCGGCCATCCGCTGCTTGGCCCGCGTTTCGATGTGGCCGGCACACCCGTTACGCATGTTTGGCAAAGCCGGATCGGCGCGCAGGCTACGGCTTATCTCGCCGATCATCGCGTCGAAGGCAGGATCGTGCTGCCCATGACGGCCTATCTGGAAATGCTGAGCTCGGCGGCAGCCGAGATCTCAGCCGGCGAATTCCACGGCCTGGAAGAGATCACGATCGCCGATCGGCTGGTGCTCCCCGAGGATGGCTGCGTGACCGTGCAGGTCACGGCCCGCGCCGGATGGCTCGAAGTTCACAGCCGTGATGGAGAGAACTGGAAGCTGCATGCTACGGCCCGCATCGCGCAAACCGGATGCGAAGCCGCACCGGAGCCTCTCGACCGGCTGCGGAAGCGCATTGCGCAAGAACTGCCGGTAACCGCGTTTTACGAATCGCTGGCGGCGCGCGGCCTCCAATTCGGCCCCGCATTTCATGGCGTGCGGCAGGTCTGGACCGCGCCGGGCGAGGCTCTGGGACGCGTGTCACGCGCCGAATCGCTCGCGGCCGATGGCGCGTATCGCGCGCACCCGGCTGTGCTCGATGCCTGCGTGCAGGTGCTGGCCGGCGCGTTTGATGAGAGCGATGATGCTCTGTACCTGCCTGTCGGCATAGAGCGGCTTACCCTGTGCCAACGGCTGCCCGACCATCTCTGGGCGCATGCGGTCCGCCGCCCGAACCGATCCGCAGAAATCCGTATTTTCGATGCAAACGGGCAGGTTGTGGGCACGCTTTCCGGACTCACTGTGCGCCGCGCGGCGGTTGCCGCAGGCAAGCGAGCCGGCTGCCTGTTCGAGATCGAGTGGCGCGCCGAAGAGCCGGTTGAAACTTCTCTGGAAAGTATCGCCGCGCTTTCGCCGCGCATGATCGCCGCCGCTGTGGAGCCCCTGGCTGAGCCGCTGCGCGACCGTCATGATCTGGACCGGTACGAATCGCTCGAGCGCAAGCTGGACCCGCTTTGCGCCGGCTACATCATTGCTGCGCTTCAGGAGCTGGGCTTCCGGCTAATTTTGGGCGAGCGCTTTTCGACGGCATCGCTCGCGGCGCGGTGCGGCGTGGTCGAACAGCAGCAACAACTGCTGGGCCGCTGCCTGGAAATCCTGGCCGAGGATGGCGTGCTCGCCCGCACCGGAGCGGAAGATTGGCAAGTGCTGCGGCCGGCTGCCGCGCCGAATTCCGCAGCCGTATGGGAAAGCTTGCGCCGCGAGTATCCCGACTTCGGCTCCGAACTTCTCATCACGCACCGCTGCGCAGCCGAGCTCGCCGCGGTGCTCGCAGGAAGAACCGATCCGCTGCAGTTGCTCTTCCCCAGGGGTTCCATTGAGGCCGTGGAGAAGCTGTACGCCGAATCGCCGGCCGCGGCCGTTTCGAACACGTTGCTGCGGGAGGCTGTAACGGCTGCTCTCGGACTTCTGCCTGCGGCGCGCCCCATTCGCGTGCTGGAGATCGGCGCGGGTACGGGCAGCGCGACCAAATCCCTGGCGCCGGTTCTGCCGTCCGATCGCACCGAATACGTCTTCACCGATATCTCGCCCCTGTTTCTCGATCGCGCGCAGGAGACATTCGCGGCGTATCCGTTCTTCCGGTATGCAACTCTCGATATCGAACGGAATCCGGAAGCGCAGGGCTTTGCCGCCGGGCAGTTTGACCTGGTGGTGGCGGTTAACGTTCTGCACGCCACCCGGGACTTGCGTGAGACGCTGGCGCACGTGCGCAAAATGCTGGCGCCCGGTGGCCTGTTATTGCTGCTCGAAGTCACGGGGGTCGAACGTTGGATCGATTTGACGTTCGGAATGACGGATGGATGGTGGCGGTTCCGCGACCGTGATTTACGGCCTTCGTACCCGCTTCTGACTGCGGATCGTTGGAGTGAAGTGCTCGCGGAGTGCGGCTTCCGCGAGCCTTCGAGTGTCGCAGCCCGTTCCTGCCCCAGCACGCTGCTGATTGCTCAACGGGCAGACGGCGAAGAAAACCAATCCTGGCTGATCCTAGCGGATCGGGAAGGCGTGGGTCAGGGGCTGGCCGAGCAACTCGCGGGACACGGCAGCCGCCCGACGCTCGCTTTTTCTTCCGGCGAGGCCCGGAGGCTCGCAGCCCGGGGCGGCTGGGACGCAATCGTTCATCTGTGGAGTCTCGACGCTCCGCGGAACGAAGATCTGACCGCTGGCCGGCTGATGGAGGCTGAGCGCACGCTCGCGAGCGGTCTTCTGGAACTGGTCCAGATATTGACGAAGAGCGGCGGCGCTCCGCCGCGGTTATATCTGGTTACACGCGGCGCGCAGCCCGTTACCCCGGCGCAGGAATGGCTGTCGGTCGCACAATCGCCGCTCTGGGGCTTGGCCCGCAGTCTGGCCGAAGAGCATCCCGAGTTTCGCTGTGTCCGCATGGATCTCGACCCGGCAGGCGGCGTTCAGGATGCCGGCCTGCTGCTGAACGAGATCCGCCGGGGCACAGAGGACGAGGTCGCTTTTCGCGGCCGGACTCGCTTCGTCCAGCGGCTCGCGCGGCACGAGGACAAGCCTGCGGCGCAGGGTCCGTACAGGCTCTCGATTGCAGCGCGGGGTGTTCTGGACAACCTGAAAGTGGAGCCCGCCGCCCGGCGCGAGCCCGCGCCCGGCCAGGTCGAGATCGCGGTCGAAGCCGCCGGCCTGGTATTCCGCGATGTGCTGAATGCGCTCGATATGTATCCGGGCGATCCGGGCCCGTTGGGCGGGGAGTGCGCCGGAAAAATTGCGGCGATCGGCGCAGGAGTTACCGGGCTGCGCGAAGGCGATGAGGTTGTCACGATGGCGCCGGGATGCCACGACGGCTTTGTCCTGAGCGATGCCCGCCTGGTGGCCCGCAAGGCGGCGTCGTTGAGCTTCGAAGAAGCGATCACCCTTCCCATTTCGTTCCTGACCGCCGGCTACGCGCTCGAGCACCTGGCGCAGATCCGCCGCGGCGACCGCATTTTGATCCATTCCGGAGCCGGAGGCGTGGGCCTGGCGGCAATTCAGATTGCGCAGCGCGCCGGAGCGGAAATCTTCGCCACGGCCGGCTCGGATGCAAAGCGCGGCTACCTGAAATCGCTGGGTGTGCCGCACGTTCTGAACTCGCGCAGCCTCAGTTTTGCCGAGGAGATTCGAGAGCGCACCGGCGGCCGCGGAGTCGATATTGTGCTTAACTCTTTGGCCGGAGAGTTCGTTGCCGCGAGCTTCGCGGTAACGGCCGTAAATGGCCGCTTCATTGAGATCGGCAAACGCGGCATCTGGACGGCGGAGCAGGCTCGCCAGCTCGGGAAGAACATTTCCTATCACGTGCTCGACCTGGGCGAGGTGGCCAAAGCGCAACCGGAGAAGATCGGCAGGCTGCTGGCGGAGACGATGGAGGCAGCCGAACGCGGGCAGTGGAAGCCGCTGCCCTTTGAGGTCTTTCCGTTCTGTGACGCCATACAGGCCTATCGCCACATGGCGCAGGCGCAGCACACCGGCAAGATCGTGCTGCGGCAAGAGTTCCGCGAGGTGCGAATCTCACCGGAAGCCACGTACTTGATTGCGGGCGGTTTCGGCGGCCTGGGACTGGAGCTGGGCCGCTGGCTCGTGGAGAAGGGCGCGCGAAACCTGGTTCTGACCGGGCGCAGGGAGCCGTCGGCCGCGGCGCGGGAGCGAATCGCGGCTCTGGAAGCGCAAGGCGCGCGAGTTGTCACCAGGCGCGCCGATGTCGCCTTGCGGGACGAGATGGCGGCTGTTGTGCGCGAGATCGAAACCCGCATGCCGCCGCTCCGGGGTGTGATTCATGCGGCGGGCGTGCTCGATGACGGCGTTCTGGCGGAGCAGAGCTGGCCGCGTTTTGAGCGCGTCCTGGCTCCGAAAGTGGCCGGCGCCTGGATTCTGCACGAGCTCACGGCGCGAATGCCGCTGGATTTCTTTGTGCTGTTCTCCTCGGCGGCCTCCGTACTGGGCTCACCCGGGCAAAGCAATCATGCCGCGGCGAACGCCTTTGAAGACGCGCTGGCGCACTTTCGGCGCAGGCAGGGACTGCCCGCCATCAGCATCAACTGGGGCGCATGGTCGGAGCAGGGGGCGGCGGCCCGGGAAGAGCTGGAGACGCGCCGCCGGACGCTGGGACTGGGCTCGCTCACCACGGAAGAAGGGCTGGCCATCTTCGAGCAGGTTCTGGCGGCGAACCCGACACAGGTAGCCGCTGTGCCGGTCGACTGGCAGAGATTCGCCGGACATTATCCGGCAAACGCGCTGCCTTCCTGGCTGCGCGGCCTCGAACGTCGAAAGGACTCCGCCGCTCCGGACCGCAAAGCCGACGATGATTTGCTCGAACAGCTTCGAGGCGCGCCGGAGAACAACCGGCCGGCCATTCTGCGCGCATATGTTCAGGAGCTTGCGTGCCGGGTGCTGGGATTCACGCCGGGCCGCCATATCGAGCCGCTCCAGCCTTTGAATGAGTTGGGCCTCGATTCGCTGATGGCGGTCGAGTTTCGCAATGCGCTGGCCGCTGCTGTGAACCGGCCGTTGCCGGCTACGCTGCTGTTCAGCTACCCGGCTATCGAAGACATCACGAACTATCTGGCCGGCGAGCTCTATGGCAAGCCAGCCTCGGTTGCCGCGGCTCCCGCAGGAACCACGCTCGAGCGGATCGAGGATCTTTCCGATGAAGATGTCGACCGGCTGCTGGCCCAAAAGATGGAGCGGATGCGATGAACGAGTTTCTGCAGCGGATCGAGAAGCTCTCTCCAAAACGTCTGGCCCTGCTGGCGATCGAGCTCCAGTCGCAGCTCGAACAGCTCCAGCAGGAGCGTACGGATCCCATAGCGGTCATTGGAATCGGCTGCCGGCTGCCGGGCAGCGATGGTCCGGAGGGATTCTGGGACCTGCTCTCGAACGGCCGCGATGCTGTGCGCGAAGTGCCGGCCGAGCGCTGGGCGATCGACGACTATTACGACCCTAACCCGGACGCTCCCGGCCGCATGTCAACGCGCTGGGGAGGGTTTCTGGACGAGGTCGATCAATTCGACGCTCCGTTCTTCGGGATCTCCCGGCGGGAAGCCGCCAGCATGGATCCGCAGCAGCGGCTGCTGCTTGAGGTCTGCTGGGAGGCGCTCGAACATGCCGGGCAGTCTCCACGGAAATTGTCGGGAACTCCCACGGGCGTGTTCGCAGGCCTGTCGACGTCCGACTACCACCATTTGCTGCTCGCGCGCGGCGAAGGATCGATTGATGCCTATGTGGCCACCGGCGCGGCGCACAGCATCGCAGCCGGGCGCCTGGCCTACGTGCTCGGACTGCAAGGCCCCAACGTGGCGATCGATACGGCGTGCTCGTCGTCGCTGGTGGCCGTGCACTTAGCCTGTCAAAGCTTGCGCATGGGGGAATGCCGCCTGGCGCTGGCGGGCGGCGCGAACGTGATCCTGTCGCCCACGGTGACAATCGCTCTTTCGAAGGCCCACATGATGGCGCCGGACGGCCGGTGCAAAACTTTCGACGCGGCGGCGGATGGCTTCGTGCGCGGTGAAGGCTGCGGCGTGCTGGTGCTCAAGCGCCTTTCCGCCGCCGTCGCCGAGGGCGACCGCGTGCTCGCGCTCATCCGCGGCTCGGCCGTCAATCAGGACGGGCGTTCTAGCGGCATTACCGCTCCCAATGGCGCGGCACAGGAAGCCGTGATCCGGCAGGCGTTGGCGAATGCGCGAGTTGAGCCGAACCAGATCTCTTACATCGAGGCCCATGGCACGGGCACTTCGTTAGGCGATCCCATCGAAGCGCATGCGCTCGCCGCCGTATTTGGTCCCGGCCGGGAGCCGGAAAATCCGCTCGTGGTCGGTTCGGTGAAAACCAACATCGGCCACCTGGAGGCCGCAGCCGGCGTGGCCGGCCTCATCAAGGTTATTCTGGCGCTCCGGAAGCAATACCTGCCTGCGCATCTGCACTTCGAGCGCATGAACCCGCACATCGACTGGAAGGGCCTTCCGGTCGAGATTCCGGTCGGGGGCCGGGAATGGTCCGCGAACGGACAGAAGCGGCTGGCGGGCGTCAGCTCGTTCGGCTTCAGCGGTACGAACGCTCATATCGTTCTGGAAGAAGCTCCGCCGGTTGAGTCCCGCGTTCCCGAACGCGAACGCCCGGCGCACGTGCTGGCGCTCTCAGCCCGCAGTGATGCGGCTCTGGAGCAGTTGACTGCACGCTACCGGGAGCACGTGGTGCACAGCACGGACCCGCTGGGCGATATCTGCTTCACTGCGAATGCCGGCCGCGCTCACTTCTCACACCGGGCCGTCTTTCTTGCTGCGTCCGTGGACGAACTGCGCGACAAGCTCGCAGGTCCGGCCCTGGCGCACGGTGTAAGCGAGCGCCCGCCCGAAATTGCGTTTCTGTTCACCGGGCAAGGCGCGCAGCATCCCGGCATGGGCCGGGAGCTGTTCGAGACCCAGCCGGTTTTCCGCAAGGCGTTGGAGCGATGCGACGAAATCCTGCGGCGCTGGCTCGAGCATCCGCTGCTCGAAGTTCTGTACGGCAATGCCGCGCACCTGCTCGACCAGACGGCGTACACACAGCCGGCAATGTTCGCCTTCGAGTACGCGCTGGCGGAGCTGTGGCAGAGCTGGGGCATCCGGCCCTCGGCCGTTCTGGGCCACAGCGTGGGCGAGTACGCCGCTGCCTCCATTGCCGGCCTCTGCACCCTGGAGCAGGGTTTGGATCTGATCGCGGCGCGCGCCGGCCGTATGCAGCAGCTTGCGGGGCCGGGCGGCATGGCCGCGGTTCTGGCCACCGAGCAGCAGATCCTCCCGGAGCTCGCCCGCTTCGCTTCCCGCGTATCCATCGCCGCGCTCAATGCGCCGCAGAGTCTGGTTCTGGCGGGTTACCGGCCGGAACTGGAACAACTCACCAACCGCTTGCGAAGCGAAGGCATCCGCGTGCAGCCGTTGACGGTGTCGCACGGCTTCCATTCTCCGCAGATGGATCCGATGCTCGATGAATTTGGCGCCCGCGGCGCTGCCGTAGACTGGCAAGCTCCGCGAGTGACCCTGATTTCGAGCGTCACGGGGCAGCCGGTTCAAGCGGCAGATTTCCGCGATCCGGAGTACTGGCGGCGCCAGGTGCGCCAGCCGGTCCGGTTTCAGGCGGCAATGGAAACGCTGGGCGCGCAGGGATACTCGGTTTTCGTGGAGATCGGCCCGGGCACTACGCTGCTGGGTTTGGGAAGGCAAACGATCGGCGGGCAGGATCGCTTGTGGACCGCGGGGGCGAACTGGCGGCAGATGCTCGAAAGCCTCGCCAAGCTTTATGCGCGCGGCGCCGAGGTCGATTGGGCCGCCTTCGACGCGCCTTACGGACGCCGGCGCGTTTCGCTGCCGGCCTACCCGTTCGAGCGCCAGCGGTATTGGATCGAAGCGCCGCGACCGGGGCGCGACGGCGCGCATCCGATGCTTGAAACGCGCGTGCCTTCAGCCGTTCCCATTTTTGAAGGACGGCTCCACGCGAACGCATTTCCCTTTTTGGCGGAACACCGGGTGGGCGGAACTCCGGTGGCGCCCGCAGCCGTATACCTGGAGCTGGCGCTGGCAGCGGCCAAGCAAGCTTTCGGGCTCGACACCGCGGAGGTGCGCCAGCTCGAAATTCGCGAACCGTTGCGGCTCGCCGAAGATGGCTGCCGCGTGCAGATCGTCTTCACGGCGGGCGCCGAACCTTCGTTTCAGATCTTCAGCCGTCCAGATAGAGATGGCGAATGCAGATGGACGCTGCACGTTGAGGGCAAGATCGCTCCGGCAGGAACGCGGCCCGAAACAAAGCTACCTCCGATACAGGCGCCGGAGATGCCCGTAGATACGTTCTATGCCGCTCTGCGCGAGCGCGGCATCGATCTCGGGCCGGCATGCCGGGGAATCGAAGCTTTATGGAGCGGCGAGGGCGAGGCCTGGGCCAAGATACGCTTGGACGGCGTGCCCGCGCAGCCCGGCTACCGGTTTCATCCGGCGCTGCTCGATGCGTGCTTCCATGCCGTGGGGGCCGCAGTGGCTTCCCGCGACAGCTCGCCGGCGCGCACGCAGGTGCTGGCAGGAATCGCCGCATTCCGTTTATTCCGTCCTGCCGAGGAGCGGCTTGTGGTACACGCCCGCGCGGACCGCGGCGAGTTGCAGATCTTCCACGCGAGCGGAGAACTGATCGCGGAAGCTGCCGGTGTTCAACTGAAGCCGATCGCGCTGGAAGCTCCAACCGACCCGGAAAAGGCTCCGGACGATTGGTTCTACACATTGAACTGGGAGCCCCGCCCGAACAGCACGGTCTACGGTTCGTTTCCGCCTCTGGGCGAGCTGGCGGGAACCCTTGAAGCCGAAGCAGTCCGGCTGCGACGGCAGGAGGGCTACGACCGTTACGACCGGCTCCGGCCCCGCCTCGAAGAGCTGGCGAGTGTTTATATCGTGGAGGCGCTCCGGCAGATGGGCTGCGAGCTGAGACCTGGCGTACGGTTTTCCGCAGCAGGACTGCCAGTGATCGAGCGCCATCGGGCTTTGCTCGGCAGAATGCTCGAGATCCTGGCAGAAGACGGAATTCTGCGGCGTGCCGGCGATGGATGGGAAGCGCTGCGAGCGCCGGAATCCGGGCAAGCCGCGCCGCTCTTCGCAGCGCTCAGTGCCGAATTTCCGGAATTCGCCGCTGAACTCAGCCTCACGGATCGCTGTGCTTCCGAACTCGCCGGGGTATTGCGCGGCCAGGTCAACCCCATGCACCTGCTGTTTCCGGGCGGATCTCTGGAAGCGCTGGCAAAGCTCTACATGGAATCTCCCGGCGCCCGTGCTTCCAATCAGCTCGTCCGCCAGGCGATTACCGCGGCTATCGACCGGCTTCCGTCCGGCCGCAGAATCCGCATTCTCGAAATCGGCGCAGGTACGGGAGGAACCACGGCGTACCTGGCGCCTGCCCTTCCCGCCGATCGCGTGGAGTATGTGTTCAGCGATGTCTCGCCGCTGTTCCTCGAGCGCGCGCGCGCGAAGTTCAGTCCATACCTGTTCTTCCGCTACGAGCTGCTCGATATCGAACGGGATCCCGGGGAGCAGGGCTTTGCGGGTGCGCAATTCGACATCGTGATCGCGGCCAATGTGCTGCACGCTACGGCCGATCTGGGCCGCACCGTTGGGCACGCGCGCAAGCTGCTCGCGCCCGGCGGTCTGGTGGTGCTGCTCGAAGGCACGTATCCCGAGCGCTGGGTGGACCTGACCTTCGGCATGACCGAGGGCTGGTGGAAGTTCGAGGATCGCAATCTGCGGCCCGGCTACCCTCTGGTCTCGCGCCAAAGCTGGCTCGATCTGTTGGCCGGAGCGGATCTCGAAGAGACCGTGGGCATTCAAGCCGAAGGCTCGCAGCAGGCGCTGCTGCTAGCGCGGGCCGGCGCGCAGCGGCAGTCAGCAGGCCGTTGGCTGATCGTGCCGGACAGCTCGGGTGTGAGCGCCCGGCTGGGCTTGGACGCGGAGATCGCGATGCCCGGCCGGCCAATCGAAGCGTATCTCGCGAGCGGCTCCTGGCAAGGCGTACTGCATCTCCGCAGCCTGGATGTCTCTGCGGATGCGCTTGAAATTTCCGAACAGGTCTGTCTCGATCTCCTTGGCTGGGCGCAGGCATTGGCGCGCTGCGGTGCGAAAGCCCCGCGGCTGTGGATCGCTACACAGGGGGCGCAGCCTGTGGAGACGACCTCGGAGCCGGCCGTGGCCCAGGCGCCGGTCTGGGGTTTTGCCCGAAGCTTGGCGCTCGAGCATCCGGAGTTCTGGGGAGGCTTGGTGGATCTCGATCCGCAAGCCTCCGTAGAGAGCAACGCCGCGGCACTTACCGAAGCGGTGCTCGCGCCCGATGATGAAGACCAGGTAGCCTGGCGCGCGGGCCGGCGGTACGTGGCGCGCCTCTTACGCCGCAAGCGGCCCCAGGCAGCAGGCGTCACTCTGCGAGCCGGCGCCGCATATCTGATCACCGGCGGCCTCGGCGCTTTGGGTCTCCAAGTTGCACGCTGGATGGCGGCTCGGGGCGCTCGTAAGCTTGTGCTCGCCGGCCGGCGCGGTCTTGCCGGGTGCGGCGAACAGCAGCTCCGCGTCATTCGGGAAATCGAATCGCTCGGAGCAGCGGTGCGAGTGATTTCCGCCGATGTCGCGGATCCCGCTGGCCTCACGCGGATCGCCGCCGCTTTCGCGCCCGGCGAGCTTCGGGGCGTCGTACACGCCGCGGCTGATCTGCATGGGTCGCTTCTGACAGACATGGCCGGCGACGACCTGCGGCGCGTGCTGCGGCCGAAGACGCGCGGCGCCTGGGCCCTCGACGAGTGGACCCGATTGCTCGATCTCGATTTCTTCGTGCTGTTCTCTTCGACCACTTCGCTCATCGGCTCGCGCCGCCTGGCGCACTACGGCGGTGCCAATCAATTTCTGGATTGCCTGGCGCACTGTCGGCGGGCCCGCGGTCTGCCCGCGCTATCGGTAAACTGGGGCACTTGGGAAGATAGGAGCGCAGCTTCCGAAGAAGAGCGGCGCGAGTATATCCGCGGCGGCCTGCATCCGATGCCCACGAACGCGGCACTGGACGCGCTCGGCGATCTGCTGGGTTTCAAAGAACCGCAGATCACAGTGGCGCACATCGATTGGAGCGTGCTCAAGCCTCTCTACGCAGCGCGCCGCTCCAGGCCGTTGTTCGAACGGCTCTCTTCGGCTGCGCCGCGGACCAGGAGCGAAGCCACGCCAGCAAACGCCAGTTCCGATCTGGCAGCGCGGCTGGCGGCCGCGCCGGTCTCCGAACGCGCGGAGATGGTCGCAGGCATGGTGCGCGCGCAGGCGGCGGCGGTGCTCGGCCTCAAGCCCGCGGAGGTGGACAGCAGCGCGGGCCTTTTTGAGCAGGGCATGGATTCGCTGATGTCGGTAGAACTGAAAGCCCGGCTCGAAACCGCGATCGGGCAGACGCTGCCATCGACACTGACATTCAATTATCCGAGCGTGCGCGCATTGTCCGCGTTTCTGCTCGACAGGCTGGCGCCCGCGCTGCCCGCCGCCGAGCCCCAGCCCGAAGCCGATGACGATCTCTCGGAAGACGAGCTGGCCGCGCTGCTCGCCGAATCGCTGAATACATTGCAATGAGTTTCAAGGACCCCCTGACGGAAGACGCAGCCGCCGCAGACCGCCGCGCATTGCTCAAGCAGGCGCTGCGCGCGGTCGAGGAGATGAAGGCCAGGATTCACGGATTGGAATCGGCGGCTGCCGAGCCGATTGCCATTATCGGCATGGGCTGCCGTTATCCCGGCGGCGTCGATAGCCCGGAGTCGTACTGGCGGCTGCTCATGGATGGCACGGATGCGGTCGGCGAGATTCCGGCCAGCCGCTGGGAACCATCGGGCGTCCCGGAAGGCAGGGCCGTGTGGCACGCGGGACTGATCGAAGGATTGGACCGTTTCGACCCTCGCTTATTCGGCATCTCGCCTCGCGAGGCAGCCACCATGGACCCGCAGCAGCGCCTGCTGCTCGAAGTGGCCTGGGAGGCTCTGGAGAATGCGGGGCACGCGCCCGGCAAACTGGCCGGCAGCGCAACCGGCGTCTTCGTCGGGATCAGCACGCATGATTACTCGGAGCTGATCCACGACGCCGGCAAGGACCTGCTGGACGTCTACACCGCAAGCGGCAACGCGCACAATGCGGCCGCCGGGCGGATTTCGTTTCTGCTGGGATTGCATGGACCCAGCATGGCGATTGACACGGCCTGCTCCTCCTCGCTGGTCAGCATTCATCTGGCTTGCCAGAGCCTGCGCGCCAAGGAGTGCCGCATGGCGCTGGCCGGCGGCGTGAATGCGCTGCTCGCTCCCGGTGCGTTCCTCTGCTTCTATAACTGGGGCATGATGGCGGCCGATGGCCGCTGCAAAACTTTTGATGCTGCGGCAGACGGTTTCGTGCGCAGCGAGGGCTGCGGCCTGGTGGTGCTCAAGCGCCTCTCGGATGCTATGGCCGACGGCGACCGCATTCTGGCGTTGATACGCGGTTCGGCCGTCAACCAGGATGGCCGCTCAAGCGGGCTCACCGTTCCCAACGGCCTGGCGCAGGAAGCAGTCATCCGCCAGGCTCTCGCCAACGCGCGCGTTGAGCCGCGGGAGATCTCTTACGTGGAAGCGCACGGCACGGGGACTTCGCTTGGCGATCCGATCGAAGCCCATGCGCTGGCCGCGGTTTTCGGACCGGGCCGCGCGCCCGATAATCCGCTGACTGTCGGCTCCGTGAAAACCAACATCGGACATCCGGAATCGGCGGCGGGCGTCGCCGGCCTGATCAAGGTAGTCTTGTCTTTGCAGAACGGGCACATACCGGCGCATTTGCATTTCACGGAGATGAGCCCGCGTATCGACTGGAACGGGGTGCCCGTGCGGATCCCGACTAAGGCGCAGGCCTGGCCCGCGGCGGATCGGAAACGGCTGGCCGGCGTCAGCTCGTTCGGCTTCAGCGGCACAAATGCCCACGCCGTGCTCGAAGAGGCTCCGGCGTTCGAACGCCGCTCACCCGAGCGCGACCGTCCGTTGCATCTGCTTGCTCTTTCGGCACGCAGCGAAGCAGCGCTCATGGAGCTTGCGGCGCGTTACCGCCAGCACCTCCAGCGGGGCGGCGATTCGCTGCCCGATCTCTGCTTCACCGCCAATGCCGGCCGCAACCACTTCGAGTACCGGACCGCAATCCTGGCCGCTTCTATCGAGGATCTGCGCGGCAAACTGGCTCAGCCTCTGTCCGCCAACCGCATCCAGCAGCGGGAGGGCCTGAAGCCCGTCTTTCTGTTCACGGATCAGGGCGCGGAGTCGGGCGGCATGGGGCGCGAACTGTTCGAAACGCAGCCCGTCTTCCACTCCGCTCTGGAACGCGCGGACGAGACTCTACGGCCTCTGCTCAATATCTCCCTGCTCGATGTGCTCTATGGCTCCACTTCCGGCAAGCTCTCCGAAAAGGCTTGCGCAGAGCCGGCGCTGTTCGCACTCGAATATGCGTTAAGCGAGCTTTGGCGAAGCTGGGGCATTGTGCCTGCGGCCGTTGTGGGCCACGGTGTAGGGGAGTATGCCGCGCTTTGTGGCGCGGGCTTTTGCTCGTTGGCTGATGGTCTGCGGCTTGTTGCCGAACGCGCCCGCCGCATGCAGCAGACGGATTCCGCGCCGGAGGACATCGCGGCTTCGGCCGCCGCTCTTCGCTGGCAGACGCCGCGGGTGTCTTTGATTTCGAGCTTCACCGGCGAATCCGTTTCTCCGGATCAACTGCGCCGCCCGGAATACTGGCGGCGGCAGACCAATCAGCCCGTCCGTTTCCAAGCCGCTATCGAAACATTGGCGCGCCAGGGCCATTCGGTCTTCGTCGAGATCGGCCCCAGAAACGGCTGGCGGCAAATGCTCGATAGTCTCGTGCAGTTGTACACGCGCGGCGCCGAAGTAGACTGGGCCGGCTTCGATGCGCCTTACGGGCGGCGGCGTGTTGCGCTGCCTACATACCCGTTCGAGCGCCAGCGCTACTGGATCGACTTCCAGACCAACAGCTCCATGGTCCGGCGCGCCGGGCATCCACTGCTTGGAACCCGCTTCGAAATAGCCGGAACAACCGTCACGCATGCGTGGCAGACCGAGATCAGCACACAGTCGCTCCCCTACCTGGCGGATCATTGTGTGCAGGGGGGCATTATCGTCCCGGCTACGGCTTACATCGAGATGGCCGGCGCCGCTGTCCGGGAGGTGTTCGGAGACGGTCCCGTCAATGTCAACGAGCTGCAATTTCAGAAGCCCTTGTTTCTGCGGCCCGAGACCATCCGCGAAGTACAGGTGACGCTCTCACCGGCTGGCAACGAGCAAGGCGGCACGGTGCATGTCTACAGCCGCCAGCGCGGATCAGACGATGCATGGACGCTGCACGTCAGCGGCAAGGCTCTTCGCATCCAAGCTGCATCCGATACAACTTCGCTGCATAGATTTGAGGCTTTTCTCGCGCAGAAGCCCCGGCAGCTTTCGGGCGCTGAATTTTATCGTTACTCCGAACAGCAGGGCAACAACTGGGGCGCGGCCTTTCAGGGAATGGAACAGGCGTGGCTCACCGAAGAGGAGGGGTGGGCACGGATCGCGATTCCGGCTTCCATTCAACCCGAGATCGAGCGCTATGGTCTGCATCCGGCACTGGCCGATGCGTGCGGGCATGCCCTGGCGGCAATTGCAGCATTCGGTCGTGCGGGCGCTGCGCAGAAGGGCGCCTTTGTGGGCGAAGCCGTAGGAAGCCTGTCGGTCTATTGCAGACCGCGTGGCACACGGCTGCTGGTTCATGCTCGCATTCAGCCCGATTCGGAACCGAACGTGTGTCTGGGCGAGGTGCAGGCATTCGATGAAGACGGCACGCTCGTCTCTACCGTGACAGGCGCACGGCTCCGCTACCTGGAAGTGGCCGCGGAAGAAGCTGTGCCTTCGGCGGAAGACTGGGTCTACGGACTGGATTGGGAGGAGCTTCCTTTTCACCCGCCCGAGGCGCCGCCGGACTGCACTTGGCTGATCTTTGCAGATCGCTCCGGCGTGGCGCAGGCGCTCGCCGCGCGCATACGGGTGGAAGGCCTGCGCTGCGAGATTGCAGAATCCGAAGGCGACTTCGCAATCCCCGCCGCGTCCGGCACGGAGCTGCGCATCGTGTACCTGCGCAGCCTGGAAGCGCCTGCGGGCGTACTTCCGTTTTTGCAGGCGCTAGCCGCGCGGCAGCCGGCGAACACTCGCGTGTGGCTTGTTACACAAGGCGCGCAGGCCACCGGGCGCGAAACCCTCCCCACAGCCGTCTGGCAGGCGCCGGTCTGGGGCCTGGGACGTACTTTTTCAGTGGAACAGCCGCAGATGTGGGGCGGCCTGGTGGACCTGGATCCGGCTGCTGCGGACGCGGAGATTCTTTGGCGGCATCTCGCCGCGCCGGAAGGTGAAGACCAGGTTGCGCTGCGCGGGAACCAGCGCCTGGTCTGCCGCCTCGAACGCCGGCCGTTGCCTGCCGCCGGACCGGCGGAACTGCGCGCCGACGGAGCTTACCTGATCACCGGCGGGCTGAGCGGCCTGGGGTTGGAGATCGCCCGCTGGATGGTCGGGCACGGAGCGCGGCGCTTGATTCTGATGGGACGCACGCCGCTCCCACCGCGAGCCCGCTGGAAGGATTTCACAGGCCCGCAGGCGCCGGCCATCGCTGTTATACGGGAATTGGAGCAACTCGGCGCTACCGTGCACACCGCCGCCATAGACGTGGCCGATGAGGCAGCTCTTTATGCGTATTTGAAAAATTACGAGCGCGAGTGCTGGCCGCCCGTTCGCGGCGTGGTGCATGCCGCCGGTGTGCTGCGCCATCATTCACTCGAAGAGATGACCCGGGAGGAATATGAAGCGCTGCTGCGCCCCAAAATGGCGGCCTGGACACTCGACCGCCTTTTGGAAGAAGCGCCGCTCGATTTTTTTGTGCTGTTCTCTTCGGCTTCAGCCATCCTGAGCTCTCCGAAGCTCGGCGGCTATGCCGCAGCGAACTGCTCCCTCGATGCGCTTGCACATGCCCGCAACGCAAGCGGTAAGCCGGCGCTAAGCATTGACTGGGGAGTCTGGACCCAGGCCGGGATGGCGACCCGTTTCGCAGCCTCCGAGATTCAAATGCTCGGAGAGCGCGGCATGGGAGGAATTCCAACGCGCGAAGGACTGGACCTCTTCGGCCGGCTCCTGGGCGGGGCGAAGGGGCAAGCGGCTGTCCTGCCGATCGATTGGGCTAAATGGACAGCGCGATATCCGGCATACACGGCGGCGCCGCTGCTGAGGCGGCTGCTTGGGCGGCAACCTCGGACCGGCGCAAACCCGGCCGCGCTCGATCCTCGCAGGCTGCTCGCGGCTCCCGAAGAGCAACGCGCCCAGAGGCTCGCGGCTTATGTTTCGGCCGCGCTCGGCGCGATCCTCGGCTTCGGCGAACACACGATCGACCCCACGCTCCCGATCCACCAGCTCGGCATGGATTCGCTGATGGCGCTCGAGCTCAAAAACCGCATCGATGCCGACTTGGGTGTTTCCCTGCCTCTGGTTCAGATTCTGCAAGGACCGTCTGTAGATGAGCTTGCAGCGCAGTTGCTCGAGCAGCTTGCGCAAACGACGGAGAGGCCGCAGGCCGGCGAGGCGGAGCTGCTGGCAAAGCTCGATCTGCTGAGTGAAGCCGAGGTGGATGCGGCGCTGGCTTCCTTGCTTTCGGAGACAGCCACGGAATAACATGCACCCCGGCCAAAGATTGCAGACCAAGCTTGCGGCTATGCTGCTGGCTACCTTGTTTGCGCTGATCTGGGCAGTTATCGAACGGATCGGCCGCGGCATACATGTCTCCTCCTACCAGGTTGTCTGGACCCGATACGGGACGCATCTGCTGCTCGTAGTAGCGCTGTCGCGCCGCTTCCCATGGACGCTCGGACGCACAGCGCGGCCGGGACTGCAGATTGCATGCTCGCTGCTGATGCTCGGCATGCCGTTATGTTTTATTGGTTCGGTAGCGCGTATGCCGTTTGCGGATACGATGTCTATTTTCTGGGGCGTTAGCTTTATGACGGTTCTGCTTTCCCCTCTGGTGTGCGGCGAAAGAACGGGATGGGGTGAGTGGGCGGGCATAGCGGCAGCCAGTGCGGGCGCGGTCCTGTTAACTCATCCGGACCATGTGCCGTTACGGGCTGCGGCTGTGTTTCCGCTAGGGATGGTCTTCTGCTTCGCTCTGTACCAGGTGCTCGCCCGAGAGATGCGGGATGAGCCGGTTGCGACCAAACTGTTCCATACCGGCTTCTGGGTCTTTCTCGCGCTCAGTCTGGCCTTGCCGCGGTTTTGGCGGGCACCTTCGCCCCGCGACGTTGCGATCATGGTGTCGATCGGAGTCCTCGGGTGCGGCGCACTGTTCGCGCTCGACCTGGCGCTCGAAATCGCGTCCCCGGGGGTGATCGCACCGGCGCTTTGCACGCAACCTTTTTGGGCGGCCCTACTCGAAGGGAAGCTTTCCGGAGCGGCGCCCGGGGCTGTACTGGTATTGATCGGCGCCGGCCTGGCGTTCCTCTGGCGCCGGCCACAGCACACCTTGCGAAGCGCTGCAGTGACCGGCAAGGCGGGCGCGGCGTGAAGGAGCCTACGCGGCTCGAGCGGCTCTCAGTCGAAGAGAAGCGCGCCTTGCTCAAGCGGCTGCTGCTTGAAAAAACAGATACGTCGGCTCGTGAATTCCCTCTCTCCTATGGGCAGCGGGCCTTGTGGTTCATTCATAAGCTGGCGCCGGAATCGGCTGCGTATAACGTAGCCTTTACCGCGCGCGTGAATCCGGAACCGGACCTGCCTGCTCTGAAGCGCGCGCTCGGCCGCCTAGTTGAGCGGCACCCGGCGCTGCGGACGATTTTTCCTGAAAAAGCCGGCGAGCCCGTGCAGCGCGTTCTGCCGGCGGCCGAGGTGGACTTTACGATCGTCGATGCTCCGGCGGAAGAGGATTGCCTGCGCGCTGCGGTGGTTTCGGAATACCGCCGGCCGTTTGGGCTCGACCGGCCGCCCTTTCGTGTGCTCTTCTTTCGCACGCCGCAGCGGTCGGGGGTTCTACTGATCAGTGTCCATCACCTGATCTTCGATGCCTGGTCGGTGCAGATTGTGTTCGAGGAACTGCGCCGCCTGTATGAAGCGGAGCTGCGGGGCGCACCCGCGGAGCTTCCACGCTGCCCGGCGCAGTATGCAGATTTTGTGGCGTGGCAACAAGGGATGCTCAAAGCACCCGAATCCGCGCGCCTGCGCGAGCACTGGGCCAGTGTGCTGTCCGGCGATTTGCCGCTCCTGCACTTCGCTTCAGCCCGGAGGCGGCCTCCTATTCCCACCGGCCGTGGCGGCTCGATCCCAATAACACTAGGCGGTGACCTCTCCGAACGGCTTCGGGAGCTGGCGCGCGCGCATCAGACGACACTCTACACTGTTACTCTAGCTGCACTGCAAGTGCTGCTGCGAAATTGCAGCGGACAGGAAGATATTCTGATCGGCAGTCCGGTTTCGGGACGGAATCAGCCGCAATGGACAAACATTATCGGCTATTTCGTCAACATGGTGCCGATTCGCGCCGATCTTTCTGGTAATCCTCCCTTTGCCGATCACCTGGCCCGGGCGCGCGCAGCGGTCTTGGGTGCACTGGCGCATCAGGACCTTCCGTTTCCGCTAATGGTAGAACAACTGCAAGTGCGGCGTGATTCCGCGGGCGCGCCGATGATTCAGGTGATGTTCAATATGGTGTCCACACCGCGCGGGACGGAGCTGTCCCGGCTTTTTACCGCCGCACCCGGCGCGCCGGGTGTTGTCTTCGGGAACGTTCAGTTCGAACCCTTTCTCATTCCGCAACAGGAGGGGCAATTTGACTTAGTCATCGAGCTGACCGAAGTTCAGGGCACTGTGGAGGGCGTTTTAAAATACAGCCTGGATCTGTTTGAGCGGGAAGCCGCCGAGCGGATGGCGTGCCACTATCGCGGCCTTCTGGAGAGCGTGGCCGCCAATCCCCAGGCTCCAATCGGCGACCTGATGCTTTCTCCGCCCGAGCGCGACGAACTGCTGCTCTAAGATAACCACTTTCGGGAAAATGCTATTATAAGCGCTGGTCTGGAAGTGAGCTCATTCCCTCTCCTCTATAAAAATCAGGTTCTCGAGGCCATCAACCGGATCGATTTGTCTAAGGTCGAAACCGCGATCCAGTGGTTCGAACAGGCCCGGGCCGCTGACAGGCATATCTTCGTAGCCGGAAACGGCGGAAGCGCTTCGACGGCATCTCATTTCGTGTGCGACATGGTGAAGGGAGCCAGCTACCAGCGCTCCCGGCGTTTTCGCATCTTGGCGCTCACCGATAATTTGCCGACGCTGACTGCATACTCCAACGACGTCAGCTACGACGCTGTTTTTGTCGAGCCGCTGCGCAATTTCGCTCACGCCGGCGACCTGGTGATGGCCATCAGCGGCTCGGGAAACTCGCCGAACGTGGTGCGCGCGGTCGAGTACGCCAACTCAGCGGGCTGCCGCACGATCGCGCTTACGGGGAGAGACGGCGGCAAGCTGGGTCAACTGGCGCAGCTCAATATTCAAGTCCCGGTGCCGCACATGGGCCGCATTGAAGACGCGCACATGATTGTCTGCCATATGATCGGCTACTACTTCATGGAGGCGGCCGGCGAGAGTACACAGACCTACAGGGCTTAAAGCTGCTGAACAGCACCGGTCGGAGAGTCTACGCCTGTAATTAGTGCGCCAGTGGAAGTACAGCAAGGACCAAGCTCAGTTATCAACTAGATGGTAGAATAAATTCTACCATCTACCATGAGTTTGAATATTAAGAGTAAGGAAACGCACCGTCGTGCCCAGGAATTAGCTCGCCTATCCGGTGAAACTATGACCGAAGCCGTAGATCGCGCCATCTCCGAGCGACTGGAACGGATTCGCAAAAAACGCAATCGGGAGGCTGTGATAGAGAAACTGCTGGCGATTGGACAGGAATGCGCTGCTTTACCAATCCTGGACACACGAACTCCTGAAGAGATGCTTTACGACGAGAACGGATTACCTAAATGATCGTCGTCGATACGTCAGCTCTTATCGCCATTCTGGCTCAAGAGTCAGATGCTGCTATTTATGCGGCGGCGATAGCGGACGCAGATCCTCCGCTGATTTCGGCGGCCACACTAGTGGAAGTGGGGATCGTACTGTTGAACCGCCATGGTTCCAAGGCGACCTGGAAGCTGAACGGGATAATCCAAGAAGCCGGATTCCAGGTAGAAAATGTCACCCCACAGCATGCGCAGATGGCATTGGAAGCATATGCCGTGTATGGGAGGGGCCAGAAGAACAGTGTGGGACTGAATTATGGCGATTGCTTTTCGTATGCTCTGGCCAAGGCCACGGACTTACCGCTGTTGTTTAAAGGCCGCGACTTTTCCAAAACCGATATACGTTCGGCGCTCTGAAGACCGCCGCTGCGCCACATCACCGCGGCATCGGGTCAGCAGGAAATTCCAGTTCGAGTGACGCGTCTTCTCGAGTTCGGCTCAAATAGGGGCTATAGAAGGGATCACCGCGCACCAGCCAGACGGCCCAGCGATGCTCAAACCGTTCACGCTCTTCGAACCGCACGCCCGGACGGCGTGAGCGGCATTCCTCATGCCGCAATACGGCCGCTGGTTCCAGTACAACTTGATAGCCGGCCTGCTGCGCGCGGAGGCACAGGTCCACATCGTTGTAATTTACCGGAAAAGATTCGTCGAAGCCGCCCAGTTCTTCGAACACCGCGCGCCGCATCGCAAGGCAGGCTCCCGTAACCGCCGACACGTTACGCGTAAACGGCAACCAATTCCAATACAGCGCGGCGAAGGTATCCCGGTGCAGGTGCCCGGCTCCGTCCATAATGCCGATGACAATGCCGGCATGCTGAATGGCGCCGGAAGGATACAACAGCTTCGCTCCTACAACACCCACCTCCGGCCTGGCCGCATGTGCGACGAGTTCTTCTAGCCAAGCGGGCGTTAAAGGCTCTACATCGTCATTGAGAAAAACCAGCACATCGCCCGAAGCCCGCTTCGCACCCAAATTGTTCATCTTGGCGAAATGAAACGGGCCGGAGTAGGAGACACGGGAACCGGGGAAACGAGCGAGGAGGCGATCCATTGGCCCTGGATCGCCTGTGCGGTGCTCGACAACTATAATTTCCCGATTCGGGTATGCCGTGCGGCGCTCCACAGCGGCGAGGCATTTTGCAAGCAGATCCGCGTTCCGCGAGCAGATAACGATGCTGGCTTTCCATCCGGCCGGCGCCGGCCAGCGCACGCGATAGGTATTCGGCAGTGAGCCATGCTGGACAACAGCGCCTGCGTTGCGCCGGTGCACGACCTCCGAAAGGGCCTTCAACCCCGCAGCCTGTGTAAACGGCTTGGCTGCCGCATGAAGCGCGGTCGACCCGGCGTGCCGGCGCCAATGATACAGAACTCGCGGGATGTGGCGAACGACCGCGCCGCTCTCGGTGACGCGCAGCGCGAGATCATAATCCTGGCTGCCGTCGTAGCCGGGGCGAAACCAGCCAATTTGTTGAAGCTTTTCTCTGCGAACCACGAGAAGATGCCCCAGATACATGCAGCAGCGGAGTAAATCCGGCGAGTAAGCCGGCTTGAAGACCGGCTGAACACGCCGGTCCTGCGCGTCGAGATAATCTTCGTCGCTGTAGAGGAGATCGGGCCGGCCATCCTCGACGGCCTCCGCCATGCAGTAGAGGGCATGCGGCGCCAGCATATCGTCCTGATCCAAAAATCCGACGTACTCGCCATCGGCCAGCTCTCCTGCGCGATTCGAAGCCCCGGCAATACCGAGATTGTTATCGGCACGAACAAAGCGGATGCGGGGGTCGGAGGCCGTTTTGGCGCCGAAGTACTCGGCTATCCATGCTCCGCTTGAAGCATCGTCGCAGACACAGAGCTGCCACGCGCCATATGTCTGGCGCAACACGGAGTCGACGGCCGCTTCGAGCCACTCGCGCCGCGGCTCGTGTACCGGCAAAACGATACTAATCCGCGGATTTCGTATCAGCGCGCGTTCCACAGGAGCCCGCTCATTCTCGAGCCACAAGCGATAGCGGTCGATGGCCGCGCTCGGCTTCACAATTTTCAGGTACAGCGGATGCAGCGGAGAATTGAGGAGCCGTTGCCCCAGCCGGCCTCTCCAATCCAGCAGGCATCGACCGGGCCAGCGCAGGGCGCGGAACAAACGGCTGTTTTCAATCGCCAGCAGCCGCTCTTCCAGCTCGGACTGACGCCGCATGATCTGCTTCCGTTCGGCCTCGATCTGGTCCAGCAGTGAATCGAGCGCCTCTGCGAACGTCAGCCACTCTTGAACCCCCCCGCTTCCACGGCGGGCGAGCTGCTCTCGCAATCGCGCCAGGTTCCTCCGAAGCTGCTCAAAGTGATCGGGGCGGCTCACTCCCTTCCTTGCCTCCGAGATTTGTCAAATTCCTTTCCGGCAGGAGTAGTCTTCGGAGTTCCGGGTCAGATTGGGACTATAAAACGGATCATGCTCAATGAACTGCCGCCAGCGTGTTTGAAACAACGTGACCTCCGGAAGGTCGGGCCGGAGATGCTCCACACGCTTGCTGATGGCTTCATAGTGATAGAGCTGCGCGTGCGGAGTGAACAGAACCTGATAACCTTGTTGCCGCAGCTTCAAGCAAAGATCGACGTCTTGATAAGCTACCGGGAAATTTTCCGTGTCGAACCCGCCGCACTGCCAAAATAATTTGGCCGGCACCATCATACAGGCGCCGGTAACAGCGCTGACGTCCCGGATTACGTCCGGAAAGTCGAAATAGTGGCGGCCGGCTCCGGCAGCACCCTTGAATGCATGGCTGCAGAGATCGAACAGGCCGATAACGACTCCGACATGCTGGATGCCGCCATTCGCGTACAGCAGTTTCGCTCCGACCGCGCCGACATTCGGGCGTGATGCCAGCTCGACCATTGCGGTAAGCCATCCGGGAGTGATCACGCTCGTATCGTCGTTCAGGAACAGCAGCAGCGGAGCGTCGCATTGGCGCGCCGCAGCGTTACTTATCTCCGAGAAGTTGAAAGGACGGTTCCGGTAGTCCAGATAGCCGGCCCGGCGCCCGCCGCGACTCCATCGGCGCACCAGCCGCTCGACACGCTCGCTTCGCGAGTTATCCACCACCAGGATCTCGTAATGAGGGTAGTCCGTCTGACCGGCGACGCTGTTCAGGCATCGCTCGAGAAATTCAATCTTGCCGCCGGACGGAATGATGATACGCACCCGCAAGCCTTCCGGAATGCTGTACCGAACACGCCAGCGCCCAGGATACAAGCCGGTTTCCACGGCGGCATTTATGCCGGCTTCATGCAGGTGATCTTCGAGCGCGCGGCGCTCGGCCGCCGGCGGCTCCTGCTGCGGCGCGCGCCGGTGGTAGAGGACCTTTGGAACATGGACGATCCGCTTTGCGTCCCGACTCATCCGGAGCGCCAGCTCGTATGAACTGAAGTCGCAGTGGAAAGCTCCGGCGCTCGCCAGCAGATCGCGACGGATCATCATCGTACCGCCAATGTAATTCTGGGAGAGGATCAGATACGGAGACCAATCCGGCTTGAAGAAAGGCTGCGAACGCACACCGTGTTCGTCGATGCGATCTTCATCGGAATAGAAAACTTCAGCTTCCGGTTCACGGTTAATTGCATCTGCAAAATGGAATAAGGCATCCTCAGCCAGTTCGTCGCCGGAATCGAGAAGAACGATAAACTCGCCGCTGACCGGCTCGACAATGGCTTTCCAGGAATCTGTACCGGCTTCGATCCATCGGATTCTGGGATCGCTTACAGCTTGCGCGGCTGTGCCCGAAGCAAGGATCCGGAACTCCCAGCCGGGATAACTTTGCCGCAAAACCGATGCAATGGCCCGCTCCAGGTCAGCAGGCCGGCGCGCGATCAATAGCACGGTCAGGGCAGGCCTCCACGCCCAAGTTGCGAGTTTCAAGGCGATTCCGGATTCGTCACGCCGCTCGAAGCTGGCGATCCACCGCTGATAGTCGGTCTGGCCCGGCTCCGCGGAACGAGCCAGCGACGGCCTCCAGCCAGTGAGCCGCAACAGGAAGCTGCCACCGGTCACGAGCGTTTGCCAGATACGGCTGTTGAACATACTGAGCACGATGGTCTCGATATGGCGTGTGACATGCCGCAGCCATCCGAACCGCTCTTCCAGAAGCCGAACCGTCGATTCGAGCTCCTGCTGATGAGTGAGGCACAATCGAAGCTTCTCGTTGAGCCGGAGCAGCTCGGCAAGCAACACCAGGCTTTCGCGCGATGTTGCTTCCGCTTCCCCCTGCTTCCGGAACAGGATCGTACGCTCGGCGAAGAATGCCTCGCCCTGGCTTATGTCCGGCACAAAACCGGCTTCCGCAAACACGGTCAGCAGGGAAGCCGTCTCAGAAGCAGACCGGAGCCCTTGATCGGAAAGCAGAAGCAGCCGCCCGGTCACATCGGCAAGCTTCCGAATGATAAGACTGCCGTCGGAAGATAGACACGCGAGATTGCTGCATACGGCCAGGTCGAACTGCCCCACGACATTCTCGCGGAGCACAAGCGGATTCGCCCACTTCGTCTCGATGCCGCGGCGTGAAAGAGCTTCGAGCAGTTGCGCGGCATCTCCTATTCCCAGCACGCTTCGGGGTTTCAATGATGCCGAAATTTGCGCCGCCAGGGTCGAAAGCTGATTCACCGCTACCGAAAGCTCATGCCGGCGCGGACTGCCGGCCGGCGTATGCCTCCGCTACCTCGGTGATCGAGCCGCTCATGATCAGCTCGCCATGATCGAGCCAGATGGCCCGATTGCATAGTTGCTGAACCATCCCCACAGCGTGGGAGACGCACAGCAGGGTCTTACCGGAATCCCGGAACTCGTGTACCTTCTCAATACACTTGGCCTGGAACGCGGCATCGCCGACCGCCAAGACTTCGTCGATCAGCAGGATCTCCGGATCGACATTGATAGCGACGGAAAAAGCCAGCCGCATCACCATGCCGGTGGAATAGGTACGCAGAGGCTCGTCGATAAACTCGCCGATACCGGAGAATTCGACGATGTCTTCGAAGACCTCATCGGTGCGGCGCCGGGACAGTCCCAGCAGCGCTGCATTCAGCCGCACGTTTTCGCGTCCGGTCAAATCGTAGTGAAAGCCCGACCCTAATTCGAGCAGCGCTGCGATCCGGCCATTGACCTGAATCGTGCCTTCATCCGGTTTGGCAAGGCCCGCCACCAGGCTCAATAAGGTACTCTTGCCGGCTCCGTTCGAGCCCATAACCGCGAGGCTTTCGCCTCGCTCCAGAGTGAACGAAACATGTTTCAATGCGTAGAATCGCTCGTACTTCTCCCGGCTGAAGAACTGCCGCAGGTGATTGCGCAGCAATAATTGGCCGGAGTGCCGGTGGAACGACTTGCTGACGTTATCGAATTCGATCAGGCTCATGGCGTCAGATATAGTCGTAGAACCGCTCTTTCATACTGCGGAAAAAGATCAGCCCGAATCCGAATATGAACACGGAACTTAGAGCCAGCTTGACCAGAAGACTAACAGGAGGACTGGTCGAATACAACAGAATATACCGCATCGCCATAACCAGCGCCGCCAGTGGATTTAACTGGTAGATTCCGCCATAAATAGGGGGGATAATTGCGAAATCATAAAACACCGGCACTAACCAGAACAGGACCGTATTACACGACTCGACGATATAGCGCATATCGCGCACATACACATTCAGCGACGCGGTAATGAGCGAGAGGCCACAAACAAACATGACCTCCAACCCCCAGATCACCGGCAGCCAGATCCAATGCCGGTTCGGCGTCTTGCCGAACAAAAACGCGATCGCGAACAGCAGCCCGATTTGAATGACCAGATGCAGGCAATTGGAAAGCACCGCCGCCAGTGGAATAATCTCGCGAGGCACCGAAACGCGCTTGATAAGATTGGAGCTCTCGATCAGAGAAGTGGTCCCGGTGATCCAGGCCAGGGTGAAGAAGTTATACGGGACCAGGCCGCACATCACGAAAAGAGCAAAATTGGGGATCGGACTAATAAAAATCTTAGTGAAAACAAAAGTCAGCACGCCCATCAGGACGAGCGGGTTCAGTAAAGACCAGAACACCCCGAGGGACATATTTCGATACCGGATCTTGAAATCTTTGAAGATCAGGCTCGACAGAAGAAACAGAAAATCACCATGCCACATGGATCGGGCCGGAAATGTCGAAGGACGAGTATAACATACCGGCCGATGCCAATCTTTTCAGCGCCCTGACTATATCGGGTAACAACTCACTTCGCGCCGGTGATCGCCCCTTCGACGGTTTCGATGCGGCGCAATCCGAAAGGCAGCGCGATCGGATGTTCCGTATCGATGCGCTCCGGTTGAAGAGCGGCAAGCGCCTGGATGGCCTTTCGCACGGCATAAGGCGGCAGGCTCAGGTTCTCATAAAGAGCTTTCTCGACAGAAAACGTAGCGGCGCCGTCCTGTATATGGAAGCGATAGTCGACTAGTACGGGCTTGCGGCCGCTCATGTCCGAGGGTAGCAGAGCGGCGCCGGCGGGAAGCCATTGCTTTACAGCTTCGAAATCAATTACCGCAAACGTAGAAATGTAATTATGCGGAAATATCTTCACATACAGCGACTCGAGACCGGGACGCGGTGTCCGGCTGAGCGCGAAGGCCAGGTAGTCGTTGATCTCCTTTTCGGTGAGCCGGAAATTTACCGGCTCGCTTGGCACCCGCTGGAGCCGGTGCAATAGGTCGAGCACGGCGAGCGCGCCCGCATTCGGCTCGAGGTTCGCGGGCGTGTGCTGTTCCTTACGAGCCCCGAGCGCGCGCATCAGCTCCGGTCCACGCATCGAGTTCACACGGATTTTCAGCACCACCCGCCGGCTTTTGTCGGCGGTCGCTTCCAGGTCCTGTTCGCCGCGTCCGGTGGCTGAGAGCTTCTCGAGAAAGCAGCCCCGTTCCGCAGGCGCGTTTTCCAGATAATGAAGCGTTTTCTGCACCACCTCCATGGCGCGATCCTGGCTGAGCTTCAGGTTGAGACTTTGGCTTTGGACCAGGCTGGCTCCGCGGTATGGCGTGCTGTCAGAATGGCCTTCGACAATCACGCTGTCGATGCTCTTTCTGTACTTATCCGCGCAAAGTATGCCGGCCAGTTTCGGCATCGTGCCCCGCAGGAATGATTCTCCACGCGGCTGCAGCTCGTGCCGGTTCGGTTGAAACGTCATTAATTCGCCGGACATAGGCACCACAATGGTATACGGATCTTCCGGATCCACCTGGATGTTTCTGAAACCTGCCGGCTCGAGTTGCCGCTTCATATCTTCAAGCAGAGATCGGGCTGTGGCGGTATTGACCGAGGCGCGATTGTTCAGAAAAACCAGCAACAGCAGGATAAAGATGACCATGAGCGAGGTCATCAGGTCCGTAAAGGAGTAAGCCAGATTGTCGGAAGCAGAGCCCCGCCGCATCCGCTCCATCAACCTCCCAGCGCCAGCTTGTCGATTTCGGCCTGAGTTAAGAGACCGGACCGGTTGACCGCACGCTGGATGTCGAGCAGGATGCGCGATTGGGACAGGAACGGAAAGATCTCCTTACAGCGTTTGACCAGCCGGTCATACGCACGGTAGATCTGCCGCTCACAGATCTTCTTTTCAAAGAAGACGAATGCCACGCTCAGGACTAGGGCCACGATTGAGGAGAGAAACTTCCCTGCCAATCCGTTAATCAACTGGTCGATGCCGGTGACCGGGTGCGCGGGGTCTTGCGCCTGATAGGTGACGCCGGCGAGCGCCACCAGGATGGCAATGAACGTTGCAAGCAGCCCGAGTGCGGTCAGGATATTCGGCACCACCTGATAGAACGAGGCGTGATAAAAGCCCGAGATCACATCATCTTCCGGAAGGCACTCGGCGACCGGGCGCGTGAGAAACCAACCCTGGGTCCCGTCTGCGCTCGAATAGCGCTCGAGCGACTCCTCTAGCGCCAGCCACCAATCCCGGGGCTTGCCCCGCAGCGCGTTTCCCTTGCGCCGCAGCTCGTTCATCTTATCCGGAGCCAAGCCGTAGGTTCGTTCTTCGGGCGAGGCCGGCTTTACCTGCTCGAACGCTTTCAGAAAATAATCCGACGCATCCAACATCCGGCGCCGCTCGCGTAACATGAGTAGGAGAAGGGTGAATGCCAGGGCGATTAGGATAAGGCACGCAACCTGAATTCCGAAGGGGATCGCCGCGATTGTAGGCTTCAGGGCAGAGAGCAAAAAGAACCCGCCGATGAGCACAGCAAAGGCGATAATCCACCAGGCGAGCACACGGAACGCAAGAACAAACCAGCGGAAATCAATCGTCAGCAGACGGTTGAGCCTTTGGGGAAGAGAAGACACAACGGTTGAAGAATGTTTCGAGCTTCGCTCCATGGCAAAAGCTAAGGCTTTGCTCTCTTGCTTCCGTCTCTGTTGATTCTAGCTCATCGGCAAGCGGGCCTAATATGATCTGCAGCTCAACCTATGGCGAGGAAGAACCTTACTGGCTGAAGAGCTCTTCAACATCCAACAACAGCTACTCCTCCCGATCTGGCTATATACCTTTCAGGCAGATCGATTGAAAATGCTGCTGCTTAACTCTGATCAGCAATCTGATAAAACATCCGCCGAGTCAATCGAGTATCCTCTCGGGATCGCACATGAAATCATAGACTCGACAGATCTGTGCTCCCCAATCACTATAATGATCCCGAATCATGGCCTGAGCTTTCACAGTTATCCTAGTACGTTCGTCATTGTTCTCAAGTCCCCTGACAATCGTGTCTGCCAGGCATGTAGCGCTCGCTTCACTTAACAAGCAATTTTCGCCATCCTTCAGCAACCACTCCGTCCAGCGATTTTGGTTCGCGATCACCAGAGCGCCGCAAGCCATCAATTCAAATGGAATATACGATGGATGGCGAGTGAACATGAGCGCTATCCCGCAATCCGATTCGCGGTAGAGTTGGGCCGTTTGCCGGTAATCAAGAATGCCAAGGTTCTCTACTACGCTCGACAGGCCGTAATCCTTCGGTTGCCATTCATCCCCTGCACACACGATTCTCACTCGGTCGCCCAACCGTTTTTTGACAGTTTGCAGCGCCGCAGCAACCAACTCAAACGCGTTCCGAGGATGGTTTGGCCTCGCGTAACAGAATAACTGGCGGTAAGGTCGAACCAGCTTCTGCTGTTGCATTTCGGGTGTTGCCGGGAAGAAAACGTCAGTATCAACGCACGGTGAGAAGTGAATGGTTTTCTGACCGCTATCCATTTCGTAACTCTGCTTCAAGCTAATTGTATTGGCGATGCCGTAAAAACCGAACCGGTAAGTACTCTCCGCCATGGCGCTGCCCGATCCCGCGCGGTAAAACAGCGGTTCGTAGTCCTGAATGAAATAGAATTTGCGTTTTGCTCCCTGGTACTTGAGGGCTGGATAGGCCGTTGCCCACAAAGTCGCTACACACGCGTCCGCCTCAGGAATCTGGAGCGGTTCGTGAGCATCAAACTTAGCCAGTTCAGAGGAGGAGCATCCTGGGTCAATCACCCGGATTCGTCGCAGAATTTGCCGCAGATCAGCCGAACCCCAGACTACGTAGTAACTAGATACTTTCTTATGACGGCGAAGGTAATCGGCAAACCGGAGAATCGTGCAGATCCCTCCGTAATAGGGGTTCTGAAAATCAGGAATGAACCATACCAGCTTCCGTACCGCACGGTAGCCACCCACCTCGGTACAGGCCTGCTTTGAACGACGGACATCTTCCTCACTAAAGTCGAACCATTTGACAAATAACGCCTCCTCTGATTGAGCACGAACCGTTTCGCGCTCTGATGGAGACGATTGCGCCGTCCGCAACTGCTCAAGCACGCCCTCGGCGAATTCAAGCGGTGTCTGCTCCCGCCGGCCCCTTAGAGCAGGCGAGCTTTTCCACGGCGATAAGTTCGGATTCCAATAGGGATCACCGTGCGCCAGAAACTCGCGGTAGTGACGAAATGAGGTGAAGAAGTCCTGCTCGGGAACAGCACCTTTGCGTGTGGCACATTCGTGATGAAGCAGCCGCGCAAATGGGTTATAAACGATCCTGTAACCGGCGGCTCGTAGGCGCAGACAGATTTCGACGTCACTGCCACATGAAATGAAACTCTCGTCGAAGCCTCCGATCTCCTCGAACACTTCACGGCGCATGGCCATGCACGCCCCAGTGACTGCCAAATAATTACGATACCAGTCCGTGCTGCCAAAGATGCCGGAGTTATTTTCCGCCGCATCGGCGAACGGGTGTCCGGCAAATCCACCGAAGCCCACAACCGCTCCAGCGTGCTGAATGGTGCCGTCTGGCCGCAGCAGCTTTGCACCGACCGCACCGATCTCTTTCACCTGAATCCAGCCGATCAATTCTTGCAGCCACTCGGAATTGATAGCTTCTATGTCATTATTAAGAAATAATAAGTAATCGCCAGATGCATACGCCGCTCCAAAGTTATTCATTGCGCTGTAGTTGAACAGCTTATTAAAGGACAGAACACAAATCCTGGAATCATTTGCCAATGTACGGTAATAATCAATTGTTGCCGCTTCCGTGCTGCCGTTGTCCACGATCAGTATCTCCAGGTCCTCGCCAGCCGTCGTCTCAAACAGAGTCTGAATACAACGAGATAGAAATTCTACCTTGTCTTTCGATGGAATGATGATCGAAATTTTTCCTTTCCGGCCCTCAAGCCAGCGGATGTGGACGCGATAATCCTTATCCATTTCGGGCTGGGCGGCCCAGCCTAGAGTCTTAAGGTGCCGCTGTATCGAATGTAATTGTGCCTGAATTGTGCTCGGATGCATTACCGCGTTCAAGGCCGTGGAAGATACGTGCTTTCGCCAGTGATAGAGCACCTTGGGGATGTGCGCAATGCGCTGAGTCGTCCGAACGACCCGGAAAAAGAAATCCCAGTCCTGCGCCGAGTCAACGCTTGTGTCGAATCCACCGACCTGCTCGAATAGGCCTCGGCGAATTACGGTCAGATGAGTAATATAATTGGCCGAAAGCATCAATTCGGGGGACCAGTCCGGTTTAAAAAGAGGTTCGAGACGCCTCGAAGTCTCGTCAATATAGTCGTGATCCGAGTAGATCACATCAAGGTTGCGATCTGCTGAAAGATACTTGACCACATCGTACAGGGCAAAGGGTGGCAACACATCATCGTGGTCTAGTAGAACCACAAACTCGCCCGTCGCTGTAGCAAGTGCGGCATTTGAATTCCCTGATATGCCGCGATTTTCATCCAGCAGCGTCAGCTTCACTCGTGAATCTTCCGATGCGATTCGGGTCAGAAACGCCCGATTGTCCTTTGCTTCCGGACAGCCATCGGCGATGCAGAGTTCCCAGTCCTCATAAGTCTGGGCTAAAACCGAGCGGATGCATTCTTCAAGATACTGGCGCTTTACTCGGTATACTGGAACCACAATGCTCAGAAGGGGCCGATAACTCAGAGCGCGACCACTCTCGATTTGCTGCTGAAGCTCTTGCGGACTCGGCTCATTCTCCTGAATCCAGTCTTCGTAAGTGATATCCGCCGCCGCAGTCGGACTCTCCCGGTGCACAACGGTTGGGGTAATACCCTCAAAAGTTCCCGGCGGCATTTCAATAGCCGGCTCCGGAAACCGACGAGCAACGCGCTGAAGACTCCAGCGAGCCAAAGGCTCGTATATTCGAACGAGCCATGATCTCCTCGCCATTTGCCGCCTCAGCCACCTGCGGTAATAAAAAATGATCTTCCAGCCCGGGCTGCTCGTAATGTTGGTAAGCTCACGTTGGAGTTGATCCCGCTCCCATGTTATCTCTTGAACCGTGACAGCGAGTTCGCCTCGCTCCCGTTGCAGTTCCTGGCGAGCAGCATCCTCGGCTGTAGCTCCGGTCCGGATTTCTGCTTTCTCTCTTTCAAGCCGCTCTTTGCTCGCTTCAAGACGCGCCATGTCGTCCTGTAACTGTGAATAGTTCAACTGCAGGTTTGAACGTTCGTTCTGGATTTGTAACAACTTCTTTTTTATACGCGCAAGCCGCTCAGTTTTCCGTCCGAGATTCTCTTCTAGCCTGCCTCTTTCTGCTGAGAGTTCCTGGAGACGGCTTGAAAGGGAGCTCATCTCGGATTTAAGCCGAGTGATCTCGTTGGCGTGCTGGATAACCGTCGTACGAAATTTAACGCTGCGGGCGAATAACGTAAGCGCCTCTAATGGCAGACCGTCAGGCCGCCGGCACAGAAGCATCGCGTGCTGCGTGATATAGCTTGCATCGTACTCCAGGTCTGGCCAGAAGCCGAACTCCGCAAACAGCTTCAACCAGTAAATTGGCGGACGCACAGTAAAGTGGGTGCGCTCGCCGAAATCATCCGGAGTCGAGGAGAAAAGTATCCGATCCGTCACACGCGTCAAATTGGCTACAGCGGTGCGGACTTCATCCTCGTGCATGTGCTCCAGGACTTCGATGCAGGTTATCAAGTCATACCTGCCTTCAATAGGCTCAATCAGCGACGCTTCGCGGCAACACATCCGCATATCAGGGCGCACTCGCGAGATCGCATATCGCGAGAGATCGATACCCCAGGCCTCCACCCCGCGATCCCAAAACGCTTCGACGAGCATCCCCATCGCGCAGCCGGCGTCTAGAACTCGGTGCGGATTGAGACTCCGCGTGATCTGTTCAGCGATATTGGAAAAGAAGCCCAACCAGTACTCATTACGCTCGTATGGGGGCCCTAAGCAGTTTTGATAATAAGCCTCATCAAACAGGAGAGCGGCATCCTCACCTCGAGACCGTGTCTCCGCCGCTGAACCATTCACCGGATTCTCCTCCGGACTGATCATTGATATTTCTCTCACGATGCCAGGCCTCCGAAGTCATTACTATTGCCGGTGGCGATGCTCACTCTATCGAAAAAAGCAGAACCCCAGCCCGCAGAGCGCGGCTAGCCTTTGCAGGAATCTTTTTATTATATAGGCCGTCTGGAACATCCGCCAGAAAACGTGTTCGTGCAGAGCCTTCCCACTGCGGCTGCCCAATGCGGGGTCCTTTCGGTCACCGCAAGTCAGTCGCGGAACTTCTGATACAGTACTATTCTGGCTTTACCAAACGCAATCGTTAACAGTCTGCATTCTCACGAAAAGATGTTGTCTACGCCCAACAAGCGCATTCCCGCTGAGATCGACTCGCCATCGGCACTTCTTGTGCAACGACTGTTGCTCTGGGCCGCAATCCTTACACCACCGGTATTTTTTATTGTGGCTGTACAACATTCCGCCCTCCTATTTCCTTTTTGGGATCATTGCGAGCTTATCAGCTACTTCGTCAAGCTTCGCGAACATACGCTCCGTATTTCTGAGCTTTGGGCCCCGCACAACCATGCTCGGCCGCTAACATTCCGCATTATTGTGCTCCTCAACGGTATGCTCACAGATTGGGATATCCGTTCGGAATACTTGTACCTGATCGCCGCCTTGGTTTTGACTTTCGTGTTCCAATCCCTCTATGTCCAAAAGCTTTGCGGAAAGCTGACGTTACGCTGCTTAATCTTAATTTCGGTCCTATCTGTCTTTAGTTTCTCGCCAGCCGGGCATAACAATCACTGGTGGTCATTCATGATTGTTCTGGATCTGGCACACTTATTTATCGTCTGGGCATTGTTCTGCATCTCTTCGAAGCCGGGCAGATGGAAAAACAATCTCTTCGCCGCGATTGCCTGTTGGCTTGCCACCTACACGGTGAGCAATGGACTAGTCGCTTTTCTCACTGCCGGCCTTGCTGTCCAGATGACAAAACGCCCCTTTTGGAGGCCTGACAGATTCGCGCTCTTCTGGGCGACCAACACCATTACTGTACTGCTTGTTTATCTGCCCCGTCTGGGAGAGCCGGTCGGCAGCCGGACCGATCTCCTCCGGTTGAGCGAGTTCTGTCTGGCATATTTGGGGTCTCCTCTTGCGAGTTTGATGGCCTTTCCTTTTCGAGACATGCTCGATGTACCTTCGACCACTTTCCAAAATGCGGCCACGGGCGGTTTTCTGCTTCTTGTAGTGGGTTTTATTTTTCTTTGCATCAGACAAAAGATTGCGCGTGCCGAGCCTGCTGCCCTTTTATTCTTCTGTTTCTCTTTCTTCGCAGTGGGTTCAGCCATTCTTACGGGTTGGGGACGGGCGAATTTTCCTCCTCTGGGCGTTGCGAATGCAAATGCCAGTAGATACACGATATTTGCGAGCTATTTGATTTATAGTATCGTGTATGCCGCGGCGGCCTGGCAGACTCCGGACTTTCCACCACAAATTCGGGCTGCCAGTAGAATGTGGCCGGTAAAACTCGGCATGCTGATGCTCATTGCAACCTTCTTCATATGTTCGGCGCGCAGCTATATGAACTCTATTCATATTTATCATCAAGCACATAACTTTAATCAACAACTCGCCGCCGCCTTTTCGGAACAAAATTCGGAGGAGCGGAAATATGTCTATCCGAACCAGTCCGTGCTGGATATAATGATCACGGATCTTAAACGCATGCGCATCGGTCCATATCGTTATACGCACCCGGAAGGCGAGCGAGCCGTTATGGACATACTGGCGGCTCATAAGATCGCAGATCACTTCGGCGTCAACGGGCTGCGACAGTTACCCGGTTTGGGAAATGTCTTGTTTGCCAACCCGCCAAGCCGGTTCGAACTACAATTGCCTGAGTCCGTCAAGGCGGTATCTTTTCAGTTCGGCATTACCGATACTGCAATAGCCGCAGATCCGATGCTGGGCGGCGTAGAATTTCGCGTTGCGTTGAAGGATGTCACGGGAAACGAGAAGCTCCTTTGGTCCAAAACGTTGCGGCCGGTTTCCTCGACATGGGATAGAGGCATTCAGTCATCTGACCTATACTTTAGTCTTTCGCCATCAGATCGACTCATTTTTGAAACCCTGCCGGTAACCAACCCTTTGGGCTGTTGGGCCTATTGGCGGAATATCACAGTCCGAAAATGACGGCGTCATCACTGTAGACTCACGGATTTTGCCAATAACCCTGGCCGGCTCGTATTTGTTATATTTGTCGTTGATTAATGACATGAAAGCAATTGTTACCGGTTCAGGAGGCTTGATTGGTTCAGAATGCTCACGCCTACTTTGTGAGGAAGGATGGCAGGTGGTTGGCGTGGACAATAATCTGCGCGCTTGGTTTTTTGGGACTCAGGGCAGCACGCACTCAGTAGTGGAGCAGTTGCGTACTACCTATTCTACGTATCAGCATGTGGAGCTCGATATAAGGGATCGTCAGGGGGTTCGAGATTTAATCGAGCAACACCGGCCGGATCTGATCATTCACACTGCAGCCCAACCATCACACGACAAGGCGGCATCAATTCCTTACGACGACTTTGATGTGAATGCCGTCGGCACGTTGAATCTTCTCGTGGCCGCACGTGATTTCTGCCGCGAGTCTCCCTTCTGTTTTACTAGTACCAATAAGGTATACGGCGACCGCCCGAATCAGTTGCCACTTACAGAGCACAGTAAACGATACGACTATGCGAACGGCTTGGACGGCATCGATGAATCAATGTCAATCGATCATTCTCTGCACTCACTGTTTGGAGCTTCGAAGCTGTCTGCAGACATTCTGTGTCAAGAATTCGGTCGATATTTTCAAATGCCTGTCGGTGTGTTTCGCGGTGGGTGCCTGACCGGGCCGATGCACGCAGCTGTGGAGTTACATGGCTATCTCTCCTACGTCGTTTATTGCGCCGTAATCGGCAAGCCTTATACGATCTACGGTTATAAGGGTAAGCAGGTTCGTGACCAGATTCACTCTCGAGATGTCGCTCAACTCTTTCTGTGCTTCTTTAAAAATCCTCGCTATGGAGAGGTATACAATCTAGGCGGTGGGCGTCGCAATAGCATCTCGGTTCTGGAAACAATTGACCTTCTGGAAGACTTCGGCTGGCGATTGCAGTATGAGTATCAGGAGCAACACCGGAGAGGAGATCATATATGTTACATTTCTGATTTGACAAAGCTTCGGAGCCATTTTCCGGAATGGAAATTAAATTATGATTTGCCGAAAATCGTTTCTGAAATTATCGAAAGACATCTCGCACGTGTTAGCGGAAGAGCATTCTCGATATGAAACTGTCCGTCGTCATTCCGGCGCATAACGAGGAATATGCAATTTTGGCGACACTGGACAGGCTTGTGACGGTCTTGCGCGCCGAAGGGATCACATTCGAGATCGTCGTGATCGATGACGGCAGTACCGATGAAACCGGCCTCCGGGTGCATGAATTTGCCAGACATAACCCTGAAGTTCGCCTGGAGCGTAATTCTGGTCGGCATGGCTTTGGAATGGCAGTGCGCATGGGTCTGGACAGGATTACCGGTGATGCCGTCGCGATCATGATGGCCGATAGCTCGGATAGCCCTCACGATCTGGTCCGGTATTTCCACAAGTTGGCTGAGGGCTATGACTGCGTGTTCGGTTCGCGTTTTATCCGAGGCGGGCAAGTCGTCGACTACCCGTTGCATAAATTATTGCTGAATCGCCTCGCCAATCGGTTCATTAGTTTCATTTTCGGCCTTCGGTTCAATGACGTGACGAATGCCTTCAAATGCTACCGACGAGAGGTCATAACCGGTTTGCAGCCGCTGATTTCGCCCCATTTCAACCTTACGGTAGAAATGCCCTTGAAGGCGATCGTGCGAGGATATTCGTTCGCTGTGATTCCCATAGGGTGGACCAACCGAAAAACTGGGGTTTCCAAGCTGAAAATCAAGGAAATGGGTAGTCGTTATTTATTTATCATCCTATATCTCTGGATGGAAAAACATCTGGCCCGCGGCGACTATCATCGAGAGCATCTTGCCAAAGAGACACCCGCGGTAAAAACCGCCAATGTATGAGTCGATCCTGATTACAGGCGGCGCTGGCTTTGTCGGCTCGAGCTTGGCCCTACGCCTGAAACGTGAGTTGCCCGAAACACAGATCACAGCTTTGGATAATTTGCATCGACGTGGTTCAGAGCTGCATTTGCGGCGGCTGCGCGCGGCTGGTATCGAGTTCGTGCACGGAGATATCCGGTCGCCAGAGGACCTAGCAAGCCTGCGGCCGGGGTTGATCATCGAGTGCTCCGCTGAGCCGTCTGCACAGGCTGGATACAGTGGGTCGCCCGAATATTTGGTGAATACAAATCTGGTTGGCTGCTTTCATTGCCTGGAACTTGCGCGGCGCGTGAAGGCCGATTTCCTGTTCCTTTCCACGAGCCGTGTCTATCCGGTGGCGAGACTCAACGGGTTGGCGTTTCACGAGAACGAGACCCGCTTTGTTTTGAGTGACACGCAGTCCACAGCCGGTGCCTCCTCGCATGGCATCAGTGAGGATTTTCCGCTCGACGGGGCACGGTCGCTCTATGGCATGACCAAGCTAGCTTCTGAATTGATGCTCACCGAATATGCCGATGCCTACGGAGTGCATTGTGTGATCAACCGTTGTGGGCTAATCGCCGGTCCCTGGCAGATGGGAAAAACCGATCAGGGCGTAGTCACGCTGTGGCTGGCTGCGCATTATTTCAAACGTGAACTCAACTATATCGGCTATGGCGGCACGGGTAAGCAGTTGCGGGACATTCTCCACATCGAGGATCTCTGCGATCTACTGATCGATCAGGTACTGCACTTTAAAAAGTACCAGGGCCGCCTATTCAACGTCGGAGGTGGCTTGGATTATAGCCTGTCGCTTCTTGAAATGACATCGATTTGCCAAGAGATCACGGGCCACAGAATCCGACTCGGATCGATTACTCAGAGCCGGCCTGCGGATTTGAGGATTTACATCAGCGATCATAGACAGCTCACCAACTTCTATGGTTGGCGGCCTCGACGTAATCCTGATAAAGTATTGGCTGACATCTTTACATGGTTGCAGTCAGAAGAGCCGGCACTTAAAGGAATCCTGTGAGTATCATATCCTTGGTTAATCTGAATCGATGATCGAGAAACAACTCTATCGCCATCGTTTCTCAGAGGCCGAGTTGGAACGGCAACGTCGCTTATGGAGACCAATTGCTCAGTATCTGCAACGCTATGTTAAGCCGGATGGAGTAACTCTCGATCTTGGTGCAGGGTACTGTCACTTTATCAATGAAATCAGGTCAGGCGACAAGATTGCAGTAGATATTAATCCAGATAATTTATTGCGTTGGGCTGCAGCCGATGTTCGACAGTTAGTCTGCGCTGGCGCCGACTTATCCACGATTGCAGCAAATTCTGTGGACACTGTCTTTGCCAGTAATGTCTATGAGCATTTTCAGACGCGGGAGGACGTAGCGGCCAGCTTCACAGAAGTACATCGGATACTCAAGCCCGGTGGCCGGTTCCTCATTCTTCAACCTAATTTCGCCCACTGTGCGCGGCAATACTTTGACTTTTTTGATCATCGCTTGATTTTTACACATCTTGGGATGGCAGAGGGATTGGCGGTTTCCGGCTTTAGGATATGCAAACTCGTTCCGCAGTTTCTTCCATATAGCTCCAAGAGCCGGCTGCCAAGTTTCCCTTGGCTGGTTGCGACCTACCTTCGAATGCCGCTTGTCTGGCGGATTTTTGGTGCGCAGATGCTAATCGTAGCGAAGAAGGCGGAAAACTCCGGAGTGGATGGCGATGCTACCATTTGCCGATGATCGGTAGATAGGAGGAAGTGCCCCATACGATCACGCTATCCGCTCCATCCCAGCCGTTACCATTTTTGTCGAGTATGAAACCGGCAAGGCTTGGCCGCCACACACCGGGTTTGGCTCGACCGTCGCCGCTCCAGTCGCCAACAATAGGGGTGTCGCCATATAGACCAAATTGCAATGTTTCTACAGTTCCATCGTACACGTGATTGCCATTTAGATCCAGAAGCCAAACAGCTCCAACCGGACGAAATACGCCTACCTCCACCTTGTGGTCTCCGTTCCAGTCACCTATGACGGGAACGTCCCCCTGGCGCCCCCAGGAGATTGCTATATCTGCGCTGTCAATACCATTGCCGTTTAGATCCAAATAGAATATGCCGCTACCGTCAGTGGCAACCCTCCATATTCCAGGCTTCGTTTTTCCATCACCTGTCCAGTCGCCAACAACAGGAATGTCGCCATACAAACCAAATTGAAAGGTTTCTGTAGCTGCCTCGTAGGCGCGGTTGCCGTTTTGATCCAGAATCCAAAGCCCCCCCGTTGGACGAAAAACGCCGACGTCTGTTTTGCCGTCGCCGTTCCAGTCGCCTACGACAGGAATATCTCCTTGTCGGCCCCACGGAATTATTACGTCTGCGCTATCCCAACCATTGCCATTTAGATCCAGATAGAAAGCGGCGCTGCCATCGCCAGCGACCCTCCAGACCCCCACTTTCATCTTTCCGTCACCCGCCCAATCGCCAACGACCGAAATATCACCCGGCAACCCTAACTGAATAGTTTCTGCTACGCCGTCATACACTCCATTACCATTCAAGTCCCTATGCCAAATGAATCCGCTCGGGTTTAATACACCGACTCGGTCGGGTTTCGCAGCCCCTGCGCACGTGAGACTTTTTGGCGTGCCAGACAAATCAGTGGCGGTATTCGAGATCCTCACCCGGACTGAATGCGTCCGCCCATCTTTCAATAAGTTCGGCGTTGAATAACCGAAGCCATGATACCCGTCGCCATAACCTGCCGTTAGCAAGTCTTGCCGAAACACGCTGGCCGCTACCGTCGCTACCAGCGTGCTCCCGTCCAAGATGTCCACGCTCACCGTTGCAGCCGGGTTATTCTTATCCCAGGCCCATCCGGAAATCGAGCTGCACGTCGCTTCTTCGAGGCTGCCCGCATACATCGGCGATCCCGTCATTCTCGTCAAGAACCCATCCAGGCTCCCGCCCCCTGTCGTTTGCGTCGGAGTGAGCACGGGGAAGTTCACCGAAAGCGTCTGTCCCGCGACATACACACTCCCTGACGAATCCAACGCTACAGCATTGGCGCTGTCGGAATCGCCGCCGCCCAGGTATGTGCCTTCCAGCAACGTCTTCCCCGTCGCGTCCAGTTTCGCCGCAAATGCGTCGTAGCCTCCGCCCTGCGTCGGTTGCGAGCCATTTGCCGTCGGAAAATCTGGCGACGCGGTATAGCCTGCTACCCAAGCGTTTCCTTGCGCGTCCACTGCAATCCCCAGGCCGTAATCCAGGCTGCTCCCTCCTAAATACGTGCTGTACAGTAGCGCATTGCCGAAAGCGTTCACCTTCGCCACAAATGCATCCGTGCCGCCGCCCAGAAACACCGGCCTATAAGCATTGACCATCGGAAAATCCGCCGAGCTGGTGGTCCCCACCACGTATGCATTCCCTGATGCGTCCACCGTAATGCCCGCCCCGGTCTCCGGATAACTGCTTGTTCCTCCGCTGCCTCCCAGGTACGTGCTGTAAGCGATCGCATTGCCGGAGCCGCTCAGTTTCGTGATAAAGGCATCCTGATTTCCCCCCGAGGCGGATCGAAACGCATTCAGCACGGGAAAATCCAGTGATGCCGTGCTGCCGGTGATGTAGACATACCCAGAGCTGTCCAGCGCCACACTCTTGCCATGATCGTCCCCACTGCCTCCCAGATACGTACTAAAGAGTAATGTGTTCCCCGGCGCGTTCAGGCGCGTGACGAACACATCCCCCTGGCCGCGTTTGCTGCTCTGAAACGCATTCTGGCGTGGAAAATTGACCGAATCGGTGTCTCCCACCACGGTGGCATTGCCGGCACTATCCACCGCGATCGCATTTCCCGTCTCCGTTCCGGTCCCTCCCAGGTATGTGCTGTACACGAGTTGCCCGCTCGCATTCAGCCTGGTTACGAATGCGTCCTTCGTACCCGCCAGGCCGGCCTGCAGCGGCCACAAGATTGGAAAATTTCTGGAAGTCGTCCAGCCCGTCACATAGGCGCTCCCCGAGCCATCGACGGCTATCCCGAAGGCGCGGTCGTCCCCCGCGCCGCCAAGATACGTGCAGTATTCCAGCGTCGCGCCTTTGTTGCTCCACTTTGCAACAAACGCGTCGACGTTGCCGCTTCGCGGCCAGACGGCATTACGCAGCGGAAGATCGCCCGAATCGGTCCACCCCGCCACATACACATTGCCCGCCGCATCCACGGCTACTCCCGTGATGCTGTCCATCCCACTGCCGCCCACATAGGTGCTGCAGGCGATCACCGGGTCGATGATCAGCTCTCTATCACGATCGTAGTCCCCCACCTGAAATCCCACGCTGCCATCCGCCAGTATCCGAAATGATCCGGACACCGGCGCCTTTTTCCCTCCGATCCGCTGAAACAACTCCGGGGCCTGCTCGCGCAGCGTGCCTCTCCTGGTACGCAAAACCAGTCCGCCGTCGCGATCAATTTTGACCCCTTCCACTCCGCTATATTGCATCCGGATGCAATTCGGATCTGCCCCCGCAGCCACCCGGAATTCGGATTTCAGCCGGCCGCTCGAGCCGTCGTAAACCAGATCCACACCCGAATACAGGTGCGGGTAGACCAGCTCGCCGTAGACCGGAGCCCCCCTTTGCCACGCAGTCGCATCATTCCCCGTAAACCAGTTCACTCGTCCGCCCAAAGCCCGGCGCGGCCTTGGACTCACTTTTTCGGCGCCGGCAAACCGGATTGCAACCGCCGTGCCCCGGACGTGCAACACCACTCCCGCCCGGTCGAAATCGGCCGCTAAGCCCGCAGTCTTCACGCTATAAACACCGGCATGCCCTCCAGGCGCTTCCATAAAGAACAGCCCAGGACCTTCAGCGTGGGCTGCCGCAGCCATTCCAAGTGCAAGGCACAGAACAATTGCGGAGTTCGCGACCGACTTCCTCATTCCTATGAGATATTCGGCGGAATAGGCGAAACACTTTAGAAGGCGCGTTTCGGAACAGACGCCGCCACACGCGGCGTGCTGAAATAGATCGAATGCGCGTCTGTATTGACGCAGTGCCGCTGCTGGTCCGGAGCGCAGGGGTCAAGAACCATCTGTATCACTGGATTGTCCACCTGAAGCGCATCACCAGCGACGGTGCGATCAGCCTGTTTCCTTTTTTAAACCGGTTCGGAGAGCTGGACCACGAACATTCCCAGACGGGCCCTCTCTCGACGCTGGCGCGGCTGGCGCTGCTCCACGTAGTGAATCTGCCCGGCAATGCGAGCCTGGACTGGCTTCTTCGCGGCGTCGACGTCTTTCATGCCTGCAAGGTGATCAATCCGCCGCGCGGCGCCCGCCTCACAGCCACACTGCACGATATGACCTGCTGGCTCATGCCGGACGTGCACTTGCCGGAAAATGTCGAAGCGGAGAAGCGTTTTGCCGCGCTGGTTCTCCGCAAGGCGAGCGGTTTGATTGCAGTTTCCGAAAACACCCGCTGTGATGCCGCCCGCGTGCTCGGCCTGGATCCGGCCAGAATTCAGGTTATCTACCACGGCGTGCCCGAAAGTTACTTCGGGGTTGCGCCGGAAGCTGTCCTTCAGGCCACACACAAGCACAATCTTTTGCGCCCCTATATTCTCTTCGTGGGAACCGTCGAGCCTCGCAAGAATCTCCCGGTGCTGCTGGACGCCTATGCAGCGCTTCCGGCCGCTCTGCGGGAACATTTCGAGCTTGTCATTACGGGTCCGATCGGGTGGGCTGGCGAGGAGACCATCGCGCGTCTTCACTCGCCGGATCCCGGCATCCGCTATCTCGGCTATATCCCCGAACCGGATCTACCCGGCATCTTCGCCGGAGCCACGGTATTCACCTACCCGTCACTATACGAAGGTTTCGGGTTCCCTCTGGCCCAGGCCATGGCCGCAGGCGTCCCGGCGATCACATCCGGTGTCTCTTCGCTTCCCGAAGTTGCCGGCGATGCCGCCATTCTGGTAGATCCGCGCAGCACGCAAGAGATGACCGCCGCTCTCGAGCGGCTTCTTCTGTCTCCCGCGCTGCGAACCGAACTGGCGCGCCGCGCCCGCCAGCGCGCCGAGCGCTACCGCTGGGAAATCTGCGCCCGCCAGTCGCTCAAATTTTTCGAACAAGTTGCCGGCGCTTTGTAGCCCTACGCCACCCGGACCTCGCGCATCCGCTCGAGCAGGCTATAGGGTAGCTGGAGGTTCCCATGCTTCCCGGTGCCGAGCCGGACCGAGGGCTTGTTGTCTCCGTGAAAATCGGAGCCTCCGGTTGCTGCCAGGCCGAATTCCGCCGCCAGCTCCGCAAATCGCTCCATGTCGCCGCGGCTGTGCTCGCTGTGGTAGACCTCGATGGCCTGTAGCCCGGCCTCGCACAGCGGGCTCAGAAAACTCCGCAGCCATTCGGTATCGGCGTGCGGCAGCCGCACCGGATGCGCCAGCGACGGCATACCGCCCCCGGCCCGCACCTGCCTGATGCCCTCGATGAGTGTCGGCTCTTCCCGCTCTACCGCTGCCTGCGCATGGTCGGCCAGGTAGCGGTCGAAGGCTTCCTGTCGGGTGGCCACATACCCTTTTTCCACCAGCACCCGCGCAAAATGCGGGCGGCCGGTCAGGTTGCGTCCAATGGCCTGTACCTCGGACAGTGTGATCTCCACTCCGAGGGATTGGAGTTTGGCCACCAGCGCCTGGTTGCGCCGCCGCCGGCTCTCCTGCATACGCTCCAGCCACTCCCGGAAGCCAGTTGAAGGCGCGCTATGGAGGAAATAGCCAAGCAGGTGCACCGAAGGCGGTCTGCGGCCTCCGGGCTGCGCCTCGATACGCGTGCTCAGCTCGATTCCGCAAAGAAGCTCCAGCCCGAGGTCCGCGGCCACAGGCGCCGCCCGGTCATAACCTGCCAGTGTGTCATGGTCGGTGATGGCCAAAGCCTCGAGCCCGATCTCCCGCGCGCTTCGAACCAACGCGGCGGGAGGAACCGATCCGTCGGACTCGTCGGTGTGGGTGTGAAGATCAATCATGGAGCCGCGGCTCAAACGAGCTTCACTCCTGTAGCCAGCAGGACTAAACTCAGCCCGAGGCGCAGCGTGCGCGCCGGCAGCCGCGGGGCCAGGTAGCTGCCCAGCAGTACACCGGGGACCGAGCCGGCCAGCAACACCGGAACCAAGCCCCAATCCACGTGCCCGGCCTGGCTGTAAAACAATGCTGTCGTGGTTACCAGCAGCGCTGCATGAAACACGTCGGTGCCAACAACTCGCGCCGGCGCTCCGGGAAACAGTATCATCAGAAATGGCGCCAGCAGAGAGCCGCTTCCTACCGAAGTCAGCCCCACGGCGAACCCCACCACCGCGCCCCAGAAGACAGTCAAGACCTTCTCATGCCGCGTGATAAATCCCGAGGGCGTCTGCGCAGTCCTGCTTTGCAGCGTACGGACCAGCAGAATCAACGCTACAATCACCAATACCAAGCCGATTGCTCTTCGCAGGTACTGATCCGGATTGACGCCGCTGTGGTGCATCTGGTGTACGAGCAAAACACCCAGCGCGCCGCCGGGAAGACTGCCGCAGGCCAAGCGGAGAACCGTGCGTATGTCTACGGTATTTTGCCTCCAGTGCATCCATGCGCCCATCATCTTCGTGAGCGAGCCGTACACCAGATCCGTTCCCACGGCCAGCACGGGCCGTACTCCCACAATCAGGATTAGAAACGGCGTCATCAATGCCGCCCCTCCCATGCTGGTAAGGCCCACCAGCAGGCCCACCAGAAAGCTCATCAATAATAGCCCGACGTTTGGTGCCGGCAATCCGTCTTTCCTCCGCGCTCCTCAGTGTTCGAACACTGTCCGGACGGCAATTCTAGAGTATTTATATGAGCAATCTATAGATTACCAACCTGCGGTGTAGTCGTGTATGTTTCCGCTATACTGGCAGCAAAGCCGCTCGTCACGGATCATGAATCAAGCAAGCATCTTCTCCGTTGATGTTGAAGACTGGTTTCACATTCTGGACGTTGCCTCGGCACCGCCTCTGGCGAGCTGGCACACCCTACCCTCGCGTGTTGAAAAAAACTTCTATCGCCTGCTTGACCTGTTTAGCGCGCATCAGGCGCGCGTGACGTGCTTTTTCCTCGGCTGGGTAGGCGAGCGCCTCCCGCAACTGGTCCGCGAGGCTGTGGCGCGCGGCCATGAGATCGCCTCTCACGGCTATGCCCACCGTCTGGTCTATCAGATGACGCGCCAGGAATTCTTCGACGACGCTCTGCGGTCGCGCAAGCTGCTGGAAGATATCTCGGCAACGCCGGTTTCCGGCTACCGCTCGGCTGGTTTTTCCGTGACGGAAAATACGTTGTGGTTTTTCGATGCCTTGGCCGAAGCCGGGTACCAGTACGATTCATCGGTATTTCCTGCGGCGCGCGGCCATGGCGGCATGGAGAACGGCTGCCGCGAGCCTCACCGCCTGGTGCACTCCGCCGGCAGCATTCTTGAATTTCCCATTACCGTAGCCGATCTGCTTGGCAAGTCCGTCTGCTTCTTTGGCGGCGGTTATCTGCGGCTGTTTCCGTATTGGCTGATCCGGCGCAAAACGCGGCAGGTTCTGGCCGAAGGGCGGCCGGTGGTCTTCTATATTCATCCGCGCGAGATTGACCCGGCGCACCCCCGCCTTCCAATGGGCGCCGCGCGCCGCTTTAAGTCCTACATCAACCTGGCTACAACAGAACGCAAATTGAATCGCATCCTGAAAGATTTCCCTGTGACCACGTTCCGCGACTTTCTCGCTGTTGAGCGAAAATGGCTGGAGATATCGCATGTCCATTGACCGTACCCAGAGCTTCTTCCACAGTTACGCCAACGATTTCGATGCTATTTACAGCAACCGCAACGGCCTAGTGAACAGCGTCGTCAACCGGCTGTTCCGCAAAAGCATGAAGCTGCGCTACCTCAAGACCATTGAAGGCTGCGATCCCATTGAAGGCCGCTCGGTGCTGGACGTGGGCTGCGGCCCCGGCCACTACTCCATCACACTGGCGCAGCGCGGCGCAGGACGCGTGGTGGGGCTGGACTTCGCCGATGGCATGCTGAAGCTGGCTGCCGATCATGCACGCCAGGCCGGTGTTGGCGACCGGTGCTCCTTTCAGGTCGGAGACTTTCTGACTTACTCTCCTCCGGAGCCCTTTGATTACGTAATTGTGATGGGGTTCATGGATTACATGGCCGATCCGCGCGCTGTCGTGGAGAAGGTCCTTTCCCTGACCCGCTCTAAAGCGTTTTTCTCGTTCCCGGTCGCCGGCGGAATTCTGGCCTGGCAGCGTAAGCTGCGCTATCGCAATCGCTGCGATCTGTTTTTATACACTCGCGAGCAGTTGAACAGCCTGTTTTCCGCTTTCCCCGGTATCCGCACTCAAATCGAGCCGGCGGCGCGCGACTTCTTCGTCACAGCCTCGGTAGCGCCAAAGATGGCCGAAGCGCGAAGATAAGTCGCGTAAATGAATACCAGCGATCCAGTCTATCTCGAATTGGTAGATTTTGTCGCCGGTGGAACGACGCCGGAAGACGTCGTGAATTTTCGCCCATCTGTTGAAGCCCAGAGGCGCGTTGCTGAACTGATCGAGCGCGAAAGAAAGTCGCAGTTAACTTCCGAAGAAGCGCCCGAGTTGAATCATTTTCTGGAGCCGGAGCACATCCTCCGCATGGCAAAAGCTAAGGCGCGGCTGATTCTAGCGAATCGTTCTTGAGAGTCGGCCCGGAACTCCGTTCGCTTGTCGCACAGCGTGCGGCCCTACGATGCGAGTATTGACTGATTCATGAGGACGACGTAGCGTTCTCACACGAAGTAGACCACAATCATCAGCCGGCAACACGGCGGCGAGACAACGACTGACAATCTCGCGTACTTCGGCTGAATGCCGCCGAGCGCGTTGTAGAACGAAACGCGCTTCAGCGCCTCGGGCGTTATCCTCGCGGCTAATGGATTCCCGAGGTATCGCCTTACATCTGCGCCCATCACCAATCCAACCACGGCGATCAGGATTTGCAGCGCGCCGCAAGAAGGCCTGTAGCCGCAGTGATGTCGATGTCGGCAACCAGCAGCCCTTCTTTCCCATACGGCTGGTAACTGAGCAGCGTCCCGTCGGGCCGCACCACTGCCGATGTAGTCGGCGACCCGGCGCTGGCGCAGTTTACGGTTGCGAAATAGCAGGTATTCTCGGCGGCCCGGCACAAGACTGCCTTCTCATGGAACGAGTTCGCCGGGTCCGCGAAACTCGTGGGCACGTACCCGCCCGGCTCGGCTTCGTGGAAATGAGGATGGAACACGATCTGTGCGCCGCGTCGTACGGCCCAGCGCACCGTCTCCGGATAGCGCCAACCCTCATGGCAAATCGAGACGCCAAATGTCAGCGGACCGGTTTGGAAAACGTGCCTGCTGGAACCGGGCGCATACGTGCCCTCCTCGGAAGGATCGAGTTGGACTTTGTCCTGGAAACCGGCGATTGTTCCGTCTGAATTAATGACCAGCGCCGTTGGCCGGAGGCCGCCATAGACGATGCGCTCAGTACCAAGAACAACCGTGAGGTTCGCCTTCGCGGCGGCGGCGGCGATCCGCGGCCAGGCCCGCTCCAGGAACGCAGCATCGGGGGGCGGCACTGGTTTCCCTACCCGATAGCCGGGAACGAAGCATTCCGGAAAGCAGATGAGGCCGGCGCGCTCGCTCGACGCTTGAGCGATGGCTTGCTCGGCTAACGTCACCGACTCCTCCGGCGTCGCCGGGAACCGGATATTGGCGAGAGCGATTCGAAACGCGTTCACTCTTGTACCCTAACATCGTTCGGCCTCATGGCCGCAATTCTTCTCATAGACTGATACAAGCATGGCGGAGCTACGAATTGTCCCGGCTACTGAAAACGATGTTCCTGTAATACTCGATTTAATCCACGCACTCGCCAAGTACGAAAAGCTCGCTCACACTGTCACGGCGACGGAAGAACGACTGCGCGAAACATTGTTCGGCCCTAAGCCCGCGGCCGAGGTCCTGCTCGCGCATTGGGATCGGGAATGCGCGGGCTTTGCCGTCTTCTTCGCGACTTATTCCACCTTTCTGGCTCAGCCCGGACTCTACCTGGAAGACTTATATGTAAAACTTCACCTGCGCGGCAAAGGAATCGGGCTTGCGTTGCTGAAGCGTCTGGCGGAACTTGCGATCGAGCGCGGCTGCGGCAGGCTCGAATGGGGAGTGCTCGATTGGAATCAGCCGGCCATCCGGTTCTACGAGAGACTGGGAGCCGTGCCGATGAAGGAATGGATGAAGTACAGGCTCACCGGAAAAGCACTGCAAAGCCTGGCTTCGCCCGAAAATCGCTATGATTGAACGGCGCTTCCTCTAAGAATCTGAGTCCTGTGCTTCCGTTAGCATCGGCGGCTGTAGCTACAACTCATTCAATGGCGTCCACCTTTTACCCTCCTTGAGGCCCGGCTGCTTTGCCTTCGGCAGCGATCCCAGCAACAGGATAAGGCGTATCAGAATCAGCTCCCAAGATAATTACCGGATGCATTTAATTTTTGCGCCGGGCTCGCGGCATTTACTCCGTTCCCGAGCGGATCTTATGCAGCAGCCATTTACGTTCGAGCCGCCTCCGCTCGCCGTCCGTCAATACGTGGCCGCCATTGGCCGAGAGCAGATAATCAAGCAACGTTGCAACGGGAACAAACCAGCCGTTCTTTTTACTAAGCCGCTCCATTAACTGCCGGAAGCGCCCGTTTACTTTGCCGTTCTCGAAAAACCCCAGCCCGAAGTGCGTGTACATGATGCATGCCCCGCCCTCGGCTTCGAGGCGGTCTTGGTTGGCTTCCGAGAGCCGTTCGATAAAGCGCGGCGCTGTGGCTCCTTCGGCCGATGCGAACCAGTAGTTCACATACGGACGCAGAGGGTCGAAGTACGGCATAAACGGGCACATCTTGAGGCTGTTGATCTCGGCAAAGGAGAAGTTGCGAACGTATTTGATTTTCTCTTTGCAGATGTCGCCCCAAAAATACGGATGGCCGGGTACATGGCCGAAGAACTTGCCATGGTTGCGATAGCGTGTTAACAGGTTGTATACCAGCCGGTTAAGTCCACTTAGCCGATCATCACCCCAATACAGGTTCTCGTCGGAATAATAGTGATTGGCCATCGTCACCGGATAGTGACCGAAGTACTCGGCGAAGCGTTCCAGCCCCACGATCGTCTCCTCGCGCCGCGACGTGTGCGACGTGGTCATATGAAACCCGATCTCGAAACCCTGCGCCTGCAAGCTCTGCACCCACGCCCGGTACTCCGGCTCGTCACAGGTTGCGCCGTGGTCGGACGGCTGTCCTTTGCCGCGGATCGGCCAAACCGATTTCGTCGTGCGAAATCCCAGGTCGGCTAAAAGCGCATAAACCGCCCCCCCTGCTTCGAGAGTCTGCGAATCGGTGTCATCAAAGATCGAAAACGCGAACGATTTGTCCTCCGGCCAGCGCATCCCACTTCACCGTACCAAAGCAGACGCCATAGCACCTGAAAGCACCTGTTTTACCCGCATATTCTGTCAGTTGATGGCATAAACTGGAACATGACTTCTCTGAACATCTCGCTACCCGAGGTCCTGAAAGAATTCGTTGAGAAGCAGGTGCGCCAGGGAGGCTATAGCACTCCAAGTGAATACGTCCGCGAGCTAATTCGGACTGACCAGAAGCGGAAGACTCGCGACCGGCTGGAAGCACTATTGCAAGAAGGGCTCGAGAGCGGTCCAGCGACTGAGATGACGGATGAAGACTGGACGGATATTCGGCGCGAAGGACGGGCACGTCTGAAGAAGCGTACTGGCAGTTCGAAAAGCCGATGAGCGGGCTCCGTCTGATCCGGCGCCCCGCTGCAAAACAGGATCTGACCAATCATTTCGTATATCTCGGCAAAGATGCCGGAGTAGACACAGCCGAGCGGTTTATCGATGCTGCCGAGGAGGCCTTTAATCGTCTTGGCAAAATGCCGGACCTAGGCACACGATGCCAGTCCCTGAGTCCGCGCTGGAAGGATCTGCGACGCTGGCCGGTTCCGCGTTTCCCAGATACCTGATTTTTTATCGCCGCCTGGAATCCGGGATCGAAATCGTGCGTGTACTATGTGGAGCACAGGACCTTGAAAGCTTGCTTTCTTTATGAGTAAGTTCATCGGCCTGTAGCCCACTCATTTCGGCCCAGCGCCTCCCGCTCCTTCTCCGTTGCGTGGCATGCCAGACGTGTAATCCGTTTGTAAACGCAACAGTGTATGCTGTGTAGATCACAAGCGAAGAGCTTCTGAGGGGGAAGATATGCGGAATCGAGTTCTGTTGAGCGCTGTCTGGATCATTTTGAGCGGCACGGGAGCCATGGCGCAATCTGTCGCTGGTTTAGGAGCCATCTCCGGAACGGTGCGCGACGCCACGGGAGCCGGCATTCCCAACGCGCAGGTTGTCGTCGCTAATGAAACCAAAGGAATCCGGCGGAGTTTTAGCACCACCGAAGCAGGCGTGTTCACGGCGCCCTCGCTTGTGCCTTCGCCCGGCTATAGTGTGACCGTCAACAAACAGGGCTTTACACCCTATGAGCTCAAAGACATACAGTTGGCGGTCGGTCAAAACGTAAACCTGGATATCATACTGGCCGTAGCCACGGCGAGCGCCCAAATCGAGGTCTCATCGGCCGTGCCGCTGGTCGATTCCACCAAAACCGACGTCTCCCAGGTTGTCGACACCACACAGATCCTCAACCTGCCCATTAACGGCCGCCGCGTCGACTCGTTCGTGCTGCTATCGCCCGCCGTCGTCCCGGATGGCACCTTCGGACTGGTTTCCTTCCGCGGGATTGCCGGCGGTAATTCATTCCTCACCGACGGCAACGACACGACCGAACAATACTACAACGAAAACGCCGGCCGCACGCGCATCAGCTCTCAGATCTCGCAGGACGCCGTTCAGGAGTTTCAGGTCGTTTCGAACAACTATTCAGCCGAGTTTGGCCGTGCTATGGGCGGCGTGGTCAACACCCTGACCCGCAGCGGCAGCAACGGTTTCCATGGCACGGGATACTGGTTCTTCCGCAACCAGGACTTCAATGCCAGGGATCCATTCGCCACGATCAATCCGCAGGAGACTCGTCACCAAGCAGGCGCCAGCGCCGGCGGCAAGATCATCAAAGACAAACTGTTCTACTTTTTCAACTACGAAGCTATGCGGCGCGATTTCCCGCTGATCGCCTCCATTACCGCGGCCGGGAATCCGCTGTTTGACACCAGCGGGCGATTCATCGCCCCCTGCACCGCCAGCGCGGCTCAATGCGATGCCGCCATGCACTTCCTGGATCGCCAGTTCCAGACAATTTCCCGAACCGCAAACCAGGATCTGGGCTTCGGCAAGCTCGACTGGCGCCCTTCAGAGCGCAACGCCTTCAGCGCCAGCCTGAACCTTCTGCGCTGGGTCTCCCCGAACGGCCTACAGACTCAGGCTGTCCTCAATAACGGCAATGGCGTTGGCAATAATGTAAATTCTTCGGTTCGGGCCAAGTACGGCCGATTCACTTGGACCGCAATTCCTACCCCCAGCATGGTAAACGAGTTCCGTTTTGGCTGGTTCAACGATAAGCAGTTCGACTACCCCAACGATGCGCTGGCCATTCCCGGCATCGGATTTCTTGGCATCAGTATTACCGGGCAGACAAATCTTGGTACAGCCACGGACTATCCGCGCACCAATCCGCGCGAGAATCGGTACCAGTTTGCCGACACCCTCACCTGGACCAGAAACCGCCACACATTGAAATTCGGGTTCGACATCATGCGCACCGAAGACTACACCAATCTTCTGTTCAACCGCACCGGTACGTATCTGTTCCCCAGTTTTACGGCACTTGCCATGGATCTGACCGGCAACACTGCGGGTAACAAGGATTGGTCCACTTACACGCAGACCATTGGCAATCCGGAAGTCGACTTATATATTAAGGATTACAGCTTCTTCGTGCAGGATCAGTATAAGGTCACGCCCCGCCTGACCCTGAATCTGGGTCTGCGCTATGACTATACAGACCTGCCGCAACCAACCCTGATCAATCCGGACTATCCAGCCACCGGACGCATTCCGACCTTCAACAAGGCCTTTGCGCCGCGCGTGGGACTCGCATACGCGCTCGATGACCAAGGCAAAACCGTGATCCGCGCCGGCTACGGAATCTTCTATGGACGCTACCCCGGCGGTTTGATCAACACTTTCTTCCTGGGCAACGGCCTGTATCAGAAATCGATTTCGCTCAATTCCAGTAATGCCAGCGACAAGGCGGCTGGCCCGGTGTTTCCGAACCGGCTGCCGAATTCGGGAAACTACAATCCGCCTCCGGGCTCTGTGAATCTGAACATCGCCGCCGCCGATTTCCGCGCGCCTTATACACAGCAGGGAGACCTCGCTATCGAGCGTGAGTTGAGCAGAAATCTTGCTTTGACGGTCTCCTATATCTGGAGCCGCGGACTGCACCTGACCTCCGTGCAGGACATTAATATCGGCCAGCCGGTGTGCTGCGCTACGTACCGCATTAATGATGCCTCCGGCAATCAAGTGGGAGCTTATTCGACGCCGGTATACGTGCGCCAGAACCGGGTGGATCCGCGTTACGCTCGCATCAACATTATCGATGCCGGGCTCAACAGTTGGTATAACGGCCTGGCCGTGCAGTTGACCAAGCGGATGTCGCACGGGCTGAGCGGATCGCTCTCCTACACCTGGTCGCACGCCATCGATGAAGGCCAGGCTCCCGCAGGCACGCCCAACATTTTCGCCAGTGGCGGTCCGCAAACTTACATGCCTGGTGACTATCGCGCGGAAAAAGGCAGCTCGGTTCTGGATATCCGTCACCGGCTGGTCATCGGCGGTGTCTGGAACCCAACATTTATTCGCAGCCAAAACGCCTTCGCCAAGTACCTGGTCAATAGCTGGCAGCTTTCGCTCCTGGGTACTTTCTCTTCCGCGCCGCCGACAACCCCCACCGTACAGATTGCGGCGGCTCCTGCGCCTGCTCCCTATACGGCAGCCAATAATGGCAGCTTGAATGGCTACACGGCGCAGGCTACTGGCAATCCGGGAAACCGCGTTCCGTTCCTGCCGGTCAGCGGCCTGGATATCGACCAGATCGCGCGAATCGATGCGCGGCTCGCGAAAATTATCCCGATCACCGAGCGCTACCAGGCAATGTTCACCTTCGATGCGTTCAACGTGTTCAACCATACCTACTTCACATCTGTCGCCACAAGGGCCTACATCGCCGCCGGCTCGGTGCTGAACCCGGCGCCGGGTTACGGCGCCGGTACCGCCACACAGGGATTTCCCGACGGCACCAACGCCCGCCGGCTGCAAATTGGCTTGCGGTTCCTCTGGTAGCCGCGGCATCAGAGCACAAGGGCTGCCCGGGGCGCCTTTTATCGGCGCTCGCGGGCAGCTCCACAGTGCAGCCATTCGATCTTGATATGATCGTACGATGGCAAGCAGACCACATCCACTCACCGCTGCTGAAGGCGCTTTCGTACTGGCTGACGGTACGCCTTCGCATACACAACAGGAGATTGCGTCGGTAGGAGCGAAACTGGAATCGTTTTTCCAGCAGCAGGTCGCCAAGATCACTCCTAGCACTCTTCCCGAGCCGGACCTGTGTACGTACGGAAAAGAAAAGACCAAAAATGATCTTTATCGCTTCCGATGGTTTGACCTTCTCACCATAGGTGGAAAGAAATATGGACTCGGGGCCAATCTCCACAGTACCGGTGTGTTGGGCGGAATGTGGCTAATCGGGTTACACGTCGTTTCCACTCCTGAGCTACATCCCAAAAAAGCGCCTCAAATTCCGAATCAGCCCGCGTGGCAAGCCTACCTGAGGAGCCTCGTCACCAACGGGACATTTGCCAAGAAGCTCAAAAAGTAAGTGCTGGCCGGTATCGCTGGTGGCGGACCTGTAATTTACACAGGCGACGTAGTAACTGGAACTATTCAAAGACGTCGTTCGCCGGCGCTCGCAACTACTCGTCTGAAAGGCAGACAATCCTGTTTCTGCCTGAGCCTTTGGCTATATATAAGGCCTTATCTGCTGCGTTGAGCAGCTCCGCGATAGTAGCGCCATTTCGAGGCGCCATAGCCACGCCTGCCGAAAAAGTAATTGCCGATAAGATCTGCCCGGCGGCAGCAATTGGGGTTCCGCTTATCAGTCTCTTAAAATTCTCCAGCCTCCTCATGACCGCTTCCGTCGCCGCGGCAGGTAGAAGCACGACGAACTCCTCTCCTCCAGTGCGGCACACGACATCGTCTGCACGAAAATGTTTTTGCAGTTGTTCTGCAAACACCTTCAGTACATGATCTCCACCTTCGTGCCCGTACGTATCGTTAATGCATTTGAAATGGTCCAGATCGAGAAGGACGACTCCGAGTTGCTCCTTTCGCCGCAGCCGCCGGTGCAGCTCTCGCTTTAACGTCTCCTCCATGTAACGGCGGTTAAACAGGCCGGTGAGAGGATCGCGGATGCTGTTTTCATGCAGTGTTTCCTGCATCCGAAGACTGGTGAGCGTGAGAGAAATATGCTCGGCAACAATCTCTGCCATCCAGGCGTGGTCATGAAACGCGCCTTCATTCAGGTCCTGTGGTTCTCCGGGGTCTTCGGTAATGACGAGCACCCCTGCTGTTTCACCCTGCACACTCAGTGGCACGCACACGGAAGGCCGGAACTGGCTGTCTTTCAGATGCCGGCACACAAGCTCGTTCGATGTAGTGACCCCATGTATCTTGCCGCGGCGCAGAGCCCAGCAATCCTGGATGGCGAATGCCGTTTGTTCCGGAGCATCTGGTCCCCAGGTGACTACTGCTTCCATCACTCCGATTTGTTTGTTCATTACAAACACGTGCCCTGATATGCCGGGAAAAAGCTGCGGCACAAATTGATTCAACACCTCAAACGCCTCCGCCGGCTTGGCACAGCTTTGCAGCAGGTTAGTCATCTGTCGGAGTAGTGTAAGCTGATTGCTGCGCCGCTCTTTTTCTCGCACCAAACGCCTTAACTCTAGAAGGACGACGACTTGGCGCGAAAGCGCTTCCAGCGCAGCTAATTGTGCCCGGTCCGGTTCACGTGGCTTGTAGTCTATAGCGCAAAGCGTTCCAATGCGATGGCCGTCCGGAGTAATCAGCGGCGCTCCAACATAAAACCGGATGTGTGGTTGAGAAGCAACTAATGGATTGGATTGAAACCGCGCATCAGCCGACGCGTCCGTCACCTGAAAAATCCCCGACTGCTGGATTGCATGGGAACAGAACGCGATTTCCCGTGGCGTTTCAGAGGCCGCCAACCCCACCTTCGCCTTGAACCACTGGCGGCGTTCGTCCACGAGACTGATCAGCGCTGTAGGTACCTCCAAAATGTGAGCCGCCAAAAAAACAATGTCATCGAATTCCCGTTCCGGCGGAGTATCCAGGATGTCATAATTCTCTAATCGCAAAAGCCGCCGTTTTTCATCAGCTAGAGTGGGCGTCATTTCTCTAAGAAAATAGGGTGCCTGTGCCGAAACTATGCAGGACCGGCACGAAAGAGATCATAGCGCTGCCGGCCGCAGCGCTGGATATGTGCAAGATGCCGCTGATCGGGATCACAGCGGCACAGGACAATGCACGCCCTCAGTATAGTGCATGCATTTGGGTGGAAGGCGAAGGCGGGAAAGATATACTCGATGTCTGATTGTTCGAGCGTTTTGTCTACCCACAGGTCGATTAGGCATCCTGGCGGCATCAAAAGTGTCTGAAGGTGAGTACGTGCGATCCAATGCTCCCGTATCCGATGTTTTCGTAGATATGTGTATATACTTATATCTATGAGGTCTGCCCAAACCCAGCTTTCCAAATGGGGTAGCAGTCTGGCTGTGCGGATTCCCAAGCCGATATTAGAAGCGATGCAATTGCGAGAAGGAGATGATCTCGCGATCGAGGTACGCGATCGGGTAATCCTGATCCACCCCGTGGAGCACAAGCCTACTCTAGCCGATCTGGTGAAGGGCATCACGCAAGCGAACCGGCATAGTGAGATCGATTGGGGCCCGCCGACCGGAAATGAGACATGGTAACTTCTTCGGCCTGGATACCGGAACGCGGTGATTTCATATGGCTTCGATTCAGCCCTCAAGCGGGACGTGAGCAGGCCGGCCGCCGCCCCGCACTTGTCCTTTCTCCCGGCCTCTATAACAAAAAAGTGGGTTCGGCGATCGTATGCCCGATCACCAGCCACATCAAAGGAAATCCGTTCGAGGTCCCGTTGCCGCCTGGATTGCCGCTTGAGGGATGCGTCCTGTCCGACCACTTGAAAAATGTCGATTGGAAAGAGCGTAAGGCGAAGTTCATAGGACGCGCCCAGCCCGAACTGCTCGCGGCAGTACTCAACCGCATCGCTGCTCTACTTGGCTTTGATGCCTAATGCCGTTGTTGCAAAATACCGGCCGTGAAGCTCAGCAGATCGCCCTTCTCGCGAGCCAGGCAGGCGAGCCTTTCGTAGTCTCCGGACATTTGGCAGAGCTGAAAAATTGACGGGCAGGCCAGGCGGAGCGGATCTTCCGCTGCCAGATACTCCAGCGAAGCGTCGATCGCATCACCATAGCGGCCGAGCCGCGCCAGCAGATCCACCAGCACTTGCGCTGCGATCGTGCCGTCCTGTTCCAAATCGCTCGCCGCCGCTTTCGCGCGAAAATGCACGATTGCTGCCTCAATGCCCTCGCCCAGCAGCGCCCGCAGATATATAGCATGGTCGGCGAAGATCTGCTCAAAGGGCGGCTCGCCCCGGTACTGATACATCGGCCCCAGCCGCTTGCCATACTCCGCCAATTCCAGCGCCAGGCGGAGCGTCTCCACATCGCGCGACTCCAGGCTGAAGCGCAGCACCGAGATCACATGCGAAGTATCGACGTAGTACGCGTTGTCCTCAAACAGCCAGTCGCGCCCTTCCATCAGCTCCAGCGCGCTCGCCGCCGCCGGCGCCTGGCCTTCTACCCGCTCGATGGTCCTCTGCAGCCGCTCGATCAGCTCGGTATGCAAGGTCCGCACCAATAATTCGAGCGACTGATCGCGGCTGCCCCCCGCCGGAAACTGCTCGAAGTAGCTGATCGCGCGGCAGATTCCAAATTGCGCCAGAATCAGCTCGTATCCCTTGCGCGGATTTACGCCTTCATGAAAAGCAATCTCGATCAGGCGTTCGATTCCTTCACCCGGCTGAACGCCTTCCAGCGCCTCGGCTATTGGCGCGGTTTCTCCGATCGCGCGGAAATAAGACCAGGCGCGCGCGATGTCGCCATCGGCCAAAAACAGGCCGCCCACTTCGCGGGCCGCTTCGATATAGGCTTTTTCGTAGGCGGGACGCACGGCTTCGGGCACATCGGCCAGAGAGCCGGATTGAATCAGCGGCAGCCCCAGTTCCTGACGCTTCTGCATCAGGCGGGCTTCGAATAACAGCGGATACTTCTTCTCTTCCCGGAAGCTGCGGATCAGGTGCTCCACTGCGCCCTGCGGACCGGACGACCGCGCAACCTGTTCCACCGCTCCGAACGCGTCCTGACTCATGCCGGAAGATATTGACGCAAGATAGGCAGAAAGCCCTGGATGAAGGTCACCCCCGTGCTGACGGCGGCATCCACACCCGGCTGCAAAACCGGCACGACCACCCGCACTAGTGCCGTATCGCTGCGGCGGTACCGGATCGAATCTGCAACCAGCCAGAACTTTGCCGCAAAATCGCTTGCCAGAATCCGGTTGCGGCTCTGATACCAGTACAAGACCGCGCTGGTTTCGTTTCCTTTGGCCACAATGTATCGATTCACGGAGATCGGCTGCGGCTCACCAGGGATGGCGAAGCTTATGGTGCTGCTTCCGATCGGCTCCCAGCCGGCTCCCGGCAGGCAGTTGCGGGGCGAGTGCGGAATCTGTCCGGCCCGCTGGCTCTTAAAATACGCCACAAAGAGATTAGCCTGCTTCCCGGTCCTGTCGGCGTAAACTCGGTTTAAGGTTTCATCAGCGCGCAACACCTGCCGGACCTCGGGCTCGATCGGGATCTCCAGCGCCATCTGCCATCCCGGAACCTCGGACGGGAACTCGGCGAGCGGCCGCAGCATCGGCACTCGCTCCGTTCCCGAGGTGGCGTAAAACAGACCGGACACCACCACCAGCGTGACCGTGAGAGCCAGCGTGTGCAGATCGAAAAATTCAGGCTTCTTGCCGTCTTGCATAAACCAGCAGCCGGTAACTCCAGCCAAGAACCTGGTGAAACGCAATCAGCATGGCCAGCGATACCATGAAGATCACCCACCCCTCGGCCGTATGGAAAAAGCCCTCCGCCAGCTCCGGCCGGAACTCAGTTAACACGCCGGTGAGTGTAACCCGGCTGGCATTCGCGATGATCGCGATCGGAATCGTCGCCAGAAAGAGCAATACTCGCATCCAGACGCGCTTCTCAAAAAAGTATCCGTAGATCACGGCCAGAAACGTGAGCGACAACAGAGAGCGAATTCCGCTGCAGGCTTCCACCACCGAGAGCCGCTGCATCGGCAGCTCCAAAATGTTGCCTTCCCGCAGCACCGGGATCTGCAGCAGCGTGAGCGCATGATCCGCAATGCGGCTGGCCAGAATCTGCAAAGGGAACGTGATGCGCGTGTACAGGAACAATGGCAGCGGAACCATGAAGCACAGCACAAAGATCGGAAACGCGAGAGCCCGCAGGAAATTCGTACCGCCAAGCAGCAGGATCGTCCCTACTAATGCCAGGATGAAAGCCGTCCGCGTCAGAAAAATCTCGGCCCCGAGCGAGCCGATAACCAATTGAAACCCGGCATAGATGACCAGAGCCAAACCCCACCAGTTCGGGTTCGCCTTAAGCGCCAGCAGTTGGTCGCGTTTTTGCCAGGTTATGAATGCGGCTATAACCGGGACAAAAAACCCATGCCCCATATCGGGGTCTTTGTCCCACTGCCGAACCAGACCATACAAAACGGGCCCATAGCATATCAGGAGAAGACCTCCGAACCATACGGCCGTTGTCCACCAGCGGCGCGTCGTCTGGGGCGCGCTATTCAGGACCGGACTCATCCGCAATCACGACTTATCATACCAACGGCCGGATGCTCCCATGCCATACTGGTTCGTGCAACTTTCTTTGAGCGCATGGGCGACACTGTCGTAACCGTACTAGGACTGGGATATGTAGGCTGTGTGACGGCGGCCTGTTTAGCGCGGTTGGGACATCGTGTTATCGGGGTCGATCGCGATGAGCACAAAGTAAAAAGCGTGCTCGAAGGGCGTGCCCCTTTTTATGAACCGGGACTCGAAGAACTAATCCGCGAGCACTCGGCTACAGGGCGGCTTTCGGCTTCCACTTCGCTGGAAGAAGCAATTCAAGACGCCGATATCGCGCTGGTTTGTGTTGGGACTCCCTCGGAGAAGAACGGCAATCTTGGCCTGGAGCAATTGCGCCGGGTCTCCAGCGAAATGGCCACTCATCTGTCGCGGCGTTCGCGCCGCCTGATCGTGGCCGTTCGCAGCACAGTGTTCCCAGGCACGTGCGAAAGCGTGGTCAGGCCGGCTTTGGGCGGCGATTGCGCCGCTATTGTTTCCAACCCGGAGTTTCTGCGCGAAGGCAACGCCGTCAAGGATTTCATGGAGCCGTCGCTGGTGGTGGTCGGCGGCGCGGATGCGGAAGCGGTCCGCGCCGTTGCGAGCCTGTATGCGGCCTTGGGCGTCGAACCCTGCCTCGTCTCGCTGCGCACGGCGGAGATGATCAAATACGCCTGCAACACGTTCCATGCCCTGAAAATCGCTTTCGCCAACGAGATCGGCGCGTTGTGCGGCGAACTCGATATTCCTGCTGCGGAAGTGATGGACACGCTGTGCCGCGATGATAGGCTGAACATTTCCCGAGCCTACTTGAAGCCGGGATTCGCCTTTGGCGGATCCTGCCTGCCGAAAGATCTGAGAGCGCTGGTCTATCGCGCAAGCAGGCTGGATCTGAAGCTGCCCCTGCTCGAGTCCGTGCTCCCCAGCAATGACGAACACTTGCGGCGCGCCATTCAGGCCGTTCTGGATTTAGAATCGCAGCGGATCGGCGTTTTCGGGCTGGCTTTCAAGGAAAACACCGATGATCTTCGGGAAAGCCCCGTTGTCGCCCTGCTGGAGCACCTGATCGGAAAAGGACGGAACATTCGCGTCTTCGATCCACATATACGGTTGGATGAGATTTATGGCAGCAATCAACGCTTCATCCTCGCCGCAATTCCGCACATTGGCAAACTGCTCGACAGCAGCCTCGAAACGCTGCTCGCACAATCCGACCACCTGGTGCTGGCGCAGAAACCATCGCCTCCGTACGCTGAGTTGATCGCGCGCAGTGGGGTGCCGGTTCTGAACCTGGTGGAAGCTGACGAGAGGTGGAAATGCTCACACGACGTGGTCTTTTAACAGGCGCGGCGGCCGCAGCGGTACAGTCTCTGCATGCGGCCCCGCGTGCGGAGGTGAAAGCCATCGAGATCATCAGCCAGCAGCCGGAGTTTTATCATGGCTGGCCCACGGTGGCGCTGCGCAGTAGTGGCGAGCTTCTGGTTGTCTGTTCCGGCGGCCGGGAAGCTCACGTATGCCCATTCGGACGCGTTGAGATGATCCGCTCCTCCGACGGCGGGCGTTCCTGGAGCTGGCCCGAGGTGCTCATGGATTCCGCGATTGACGACCGGGATTCCGGCGTCTATGAGACACAGTCGGGCACACTGCTGGTGACCACATTTACATCCCTGGCCTACGAACCGGTGCTGAGCCGCGCGACAAACTGGCCGCAGGAACGGCTGGCGAAATGGCAAGCGGTGAACCGCCGCGCATCGGAGCAGCAGCGCAAAGCGCTGCTCGGCACCTGGATGCTGCGGTCGACCGACGGCGGCATGACCTGGTCGGCTCCCTTCCGCGTTCCCGTGAACAGCCCGCACGGTCCGACCGGGCTTTCCGATGGCCGGCTGCTCTATGCGGGAAAGCAACTGTGGTCGCCGGGTTTGAAGGTGGGAGTGGCCGAATCAACGGATGACGGCAGAACGTGGCGCTGGCTCTCCGATATCCCGGCGAGATCCGGCGATAAGGTGGAAGAGTATCATGAGCTGCACGCCGTTCAGGCAGCCAACGGGCACGTCATCGTACACATTCGGAACCATAACCGCGAAAACGAACGCGAGACTCTCCAGTGCGAATCAACCGACGGAGGCAAGACGTGGACCACACCTCATCCGATCGGCGTCTGGGGTTTGCCTTCGCACCTGCTGAAGCTGCGGAACGGCAACCTGCTGATGTCATACGGGTATCGCCGCAAGCCTTTCGGCAACCTGGCTCGTATCAGCGTCGATCACGGCCGGACGTGGTCCGAGCCCCTGGTGATCTCTAGCGATGCGGCCTCGGTCGACGTCGGATACCCCTCCACTGTGGAACTGGCCGACGGCCGGCTGATCACGGTTTGGTACGAGTTGCCGTCGAATTCCCCGCGCGCCGTTCTGCGAAAGGCGGAATGGAGCGTAAGACTGTAAGCCCACGCTTAGTACTCCCTCTGTACGCATCATTATTAACCACGTTTAAATACTGTACACTTTGAATGTGTACAGGAAAGGAGGCCCTGTCGTGCCACGAGTGCCTGTTGAAGATAACAATCGCATGTCCTTACGCATTCCCGCGAAGGAAAAGGCGATCCTGCTACGCGCTGCCGCGCTCAAGCATAAGGACCTCTCGGAATTTGTGCGCCAGCACAGTCTCGATGCAGCGCAAGCCGTTATTCGCGAGCACGAGCATATATCCCTTTCGCAACGGGACAGCCTGCGCGTGCTGGCGCTGTTGGAGAATCCGCCCAAGCCCAACGCGAAGCTGCTCTCAGCCGCGAAAGCGCTGCCCAAGCGCAAATGAGCCTTCCGCCCTGGCACGAAGAACCGATCAGCAAAAAGCACGACCGCGAGTCTTTTGATTGCGGCGAAGCAGCTCTAAATGATTTCCTGCGGCATTATGCGCGAAAAAGCCACGAGACCGGCGGTGCCAAGACATTCCTGGCCGTGGATGACAAGGACGGCAAGACCGTGCTGGGCTTCTACAGTCTCAGCCCCGCATCCGTGGAGTATGCTCGCACGCCCGATATCGTGAAGCGTGGGCTCGGCCGTTATGACGTGCCGGGCTTTCGCCTTGCGCGGCTTGCTGTGGCCAAGCCCTTTCAAGGACAAGGGCTCGGCGGTCAATTGCTATTGGCGGCGGGACGGCGCTGCCTCAGGGCTGCCGCTGAAGTAGGCGGTGTTGTGCTGGTTATTGACGCGAAAAACAGAGGTGTCGCGAAATGGTATGGAAGTTACGGCGCAATGCCATTGAACGACGCTCCGCTCACCCTGCTTCTGCCGCTCGCCACCATCGCACAAGCTCTAAAGGCCGCAGGACACAGCGAGTAGAGGGCGGCGCCGGCTGACGCGAACTCACCACACAGGGCCGGGCGCTTGCCGCTTCACTGCCGTGGAGCGGAGACTGGCGCGTTGTTCCCGTGCGGGTCGGTAGTCATCCGGTACTCGCCCGACCGCGTCGGATCGACAAAATCCATGATGATGTTGCTGCCCCGGCCCTCGATCGAGCGATAGAGCCACTGTTCCAACGGGTACGTGGACGTTGTGCCACCGCCTTGCTCCGGAGGCCGCTGATAAGAGACCCCGGCGGGATGCGACTCGATCTCGTCCGGCGGCCCATAGATGATGTAAATCCGGCCGCGATCGGTTTTCCAGCCGGAAAGACGCGCTGTTTTGAAGCGCTCGTTTGCGTAGGCTATGCGCCGGTAGTGTTCCGTTTTAAATTCATTTGCCGGCGTATCCGGCGTGGGGTCGCGGTTTACCCAGAACTGCATGATGAACTGCTCGCGCTGTGAATCGGTTTGAAGATTCCGGAATGCGGCTCGCTCCGGCTCCGTAATGAGATACGCGACGTCCTCATTGAGCCACTTGTCGTACGGAGGAGGCACTCGGGAGGCGGCGGGCTGCTGCCATGCCGCGAGTCCAACTGCCGCAGCGATCGTTAAAATTCCTGCGGAGAAGACCGGCGCGAATGCCGCGCCCGGCCCTTCCGGTTGATTGAGCAAGCGTCGAACTCGTTTCACAAGATCTCCTCCTGTAGCAGCAAGCACAGCCTGGCGAAAAGCCGCGCGGTTTTCCTCTAAGGTAGCCAGCGCAACTGCATACTCGTGTACGTTGCCGTTTGTGGATACGACGAGGTCGTCACAGCAGTTTTCCCGCTCCGTGCGGATCACTGTGGAGATCCACCAGGCGGCGGGATGATAAAACAACAAGCCCTCCACAGATGTTTGCAGCAGATTGACCAGGTAATCGAAGCGCCGAATGTGCGCCAGTTCATGCAGCAGAACCGCTTCAAGCTGGCCGGGTGGAAGGCCGGCTAGCAAACCCGCCGGCATCAGAACAACCGGCCGCAGCCAGCCGATTACAGCGGGCACTTCGACCAGCGAGGACTCGAGTAGCTTTACCGGCTTGGAAAGGCGCACGCGCAGGGCCAGGCGGTCGAGCTGCTCCTGCCAGAAGACCGGCGGGCAGCACACGCCGATTCGGAGCAAACGCCGCGCGGCGATCCAATTGGCGAGATGGCGCAGGTGGAATAAAAACGCTCCCGCGATCCAAAACAGAGCAAGCCATGGCAGCAGATCGGAAATCCGGCTCCCGACCTCGGCACCCGCTGCCAGGGGCGCTTGGCCGGTGCCGGTTAAGGCAAGCGCAAAGCTGCCGGACTTCTCCCCGCTTCCGGCGCGCGCGTTTGGGATCACCCGGATCAACGTAAGCCCCACGCCCGCAACCAGCACCAGCATCGCCGCGCATGCGGCGGCGTACCGCACACGAGCCGAGCGGAACACGCAGAGCGCCGCGGCCAGCGCTACTGCAACAATCGCGCCTTCCCACAGTGAATGAACGAGCGTCCAGCCGAGCGCCTGCGCGGCTGCGGTTTCAACCCACATTTTGAACAGAGTCATCGCATTCCCTTTTCGTATTCATCCAGCAGCCTCCGTAGCTCGGCCAGTTCTTTCTTGGACGCCTTGCGTGCCGAAAGCGCGCCTTGCATGAGGCTCTTTGCCGACCCACTGAATGCGCGGCGTAGCAGATCCCCGGCCAATTGCTGTTGTGTCCATTCGCGCGGCCGGGCCGCTTCGTAGACATGCGCCCGCTGCCTTTCGTCCCGGCGTACCAGGCCCTTTTCGGCCATGATCTGCATGAACTTCAGCACGGTGCTGTATTGCGCCGGTTTGCGCCGGCTGATCGCCTCATGAACTTCGCGGACCGTGCTCGGCCCCAAGCTCCAGAGCACTGTGAGGATTTCCAGTTCGGCGTCAGTAGGCCTGGGAGGATCGCCAGCCATATACGAAGACATTACTACGAAGTCATTAGTAGGTCAAGGGCAGATTTGGCACACAAACGTCACTCAGTCAATGGCTCGACCCGATCTGGCAGCGCACCGGCGCGCCATGCGGGCACCGTTTGCCAAGATCGTCGCAGAACTGGCTGAAATTCTTGGCAAGAAGCTGACAGCCTATGTTGGCGGCGTGAAAGATACTCGTGTTATTGAGCGCTGGATTCAGGGTGACGTTGAAGAACCGTACAGAGATGCGGACCGTCGCACCAGGCTTGCGTATCAGATTGCAAAGACGCTCAGCGAACATGATTCTGCACGGGTTGTTTAGACTTGGTTTACGGGGCTGAATCCCGAACTGCAAGACCGCACACCGATCCGTTTGCTGAAGGAAGAGGATATCGAGAAGATTGGTCCAGAACTGTTGAACGCCATGCGCGCATTCTTAGCCGGCGGATGAGCGTGTCGGCGATTGGCATTTATAGGATTGGTCGGCGGCCAGATCCATGGCAATATCCCGACTGGTCCAGAGCAAACCCCGACGGAACATTTGGGAACCGATTCGATGATCCGAATGGGGATACCGTTCTGCAGCGTAGCGGACCGAGGATCTTGACTCAAAATGTTTCAGCCGTCGTGTACAAGAACGGCTTCAACGGGATTCGGTACTTATCAAAATACGGGCACGACATAGAAAATTGGGCTCTATTCGAGCCGGTCCACCTCACCGATAAACTTGGCAATAAGATCGAACCGGATGATCCAGCCCTATGTGAAGCCTTCAAGACCTTCAAACTGGTGCTAGGGTAGAGTAAACGTTCTGCCGGCCTACCAGTTCGTGATCGATCCGTCGGGCCGGAAGTAGGTTTGCGCGCGGTTGGTTACCGGCTGGGTGATTTCGGTAATCAGCTTGAGCTGCTTCATATCGAGCTCTACGCCCAGGCCCGGCCGCTCGTTGGGATAGAGCTTGCCGTTCTTAAAGTCCAGGCACACCGGCAGATGCGGCAGAGTCCGCCCCTGATAGTTGTATTCCATCAGGACGGGCCCGGAGAATGTGCCCAGGCAGTTCACCAGCGCCGCGGTAGCGATAGGCCCGGTGAAGTGAGGGACGATTCCTACGAAATGGGTTTCGCAGATCGCGGCGATCTTCATCATCTCCGTGATGCCGCCGACATTGGGAAGCGTCGCGCGAACGTAGTCGATATCGTGATTTTCGACCAGCTTGTTGAAGTCCCAGCGGTTCCCCCATTCTTCGCCGGCGGCGATGGGGACCCGGACGATCTGCCGCAGTTTAGGGATATCCTCGCGAAAGGCTTCGTCCCGCACGGGATCTTCCACGAACAGCGGCGCCAGACCCTGAATCAGGTCACATCCGCGAATCGCGTCAGCTAAATCGAAGCGTTGATGAAAATCGACGCACCAATCGCCGTTCTTGCCCACACCCTCCCGGGCCTGTACGCAATCGTCGTAAAGCTGGTTGACCCGTTCCCTGGTGTTGTACGTCGTGTTCGGAGGCGCATCGGCGGCCCCCATACGGAAGGCGCGGTAACCGGCTTCGATGGTCGCGTGCGCGCGCTCTTTGATGCTCATGCCGCGATGAATGCCGGGGATAATTCCCGCCGTGTTGTAGCACTCGCAAAAATTGCGCACCATTCCGCCCAGCACCTGGTGCACCGGCATGTTCTGAACCTTGCCCTTGATGTCCCACAAAGCCAAATCCAGCGCTCCGAGCGCATGCGTTTTTTCGCGGCCGGGCGGATAGAAGAAGGCGCGGTGCATGTCCTGCCACAAACGCTCGATATAGTGCGGATTTTGTCCAATTAACCTTCCCGCGCATTGCTCCAGCATCTGCTGCGAACCGCCCTCGCCGATGCCGGTGATGCCGGCATCGGTTTCCACCGTGACCACAAGGTCGCTCTGATTAAAGAGCGGATTGGGATTCGGAGGCGAGTAGACGCGGACGCGGGTGATCTTCATTTTGGGGACGGCCGCGCGCGCCTGTGCCGGACCTGCAAGACTCACGGCCGGAGCAGCCGCCAGCGATCGAAAGAACGCTCTTCGCTTCATATCTACATCGGCCTTCCGGATACCATGAACCCGCCCTTCTGTGCCCGCGCTTGCAGCTCCTTCCACTCCCGCGTCCCATTATCCGCAATCCGCTCCAGGTACACATGCCGCGGAAACACGGGCAGCCTTCCGTTGCGGACGTCGTCCCAATATTGCTCCGCGTGCGCGTAGTAGCTGGTAGACCCCGAAGGCCACCGGATTGCGAGTAGCAGGCCCGGCGCGGGATACGGCTTGGCAGTCGGCTGAATCCGGAACCGCTCGACGGCTTCTTCGTCCAGCTCCACTCCCAGCCCCGGAGCATCGGGCACCTGCGCGGTTCCATTCTCTACTTTGATCTCCGGCTTGATCATCTGGTGTGTATAGATCCGATGGCAGTCCACCTGTGGCCAGCGGGCATGGGTCAGGACGCTGCCGAAGTGCAAGGAAAATGTCGCGGTGATGCCGGTACCTACGAGTTCTAGAAAGAACGGTTTGTCGGCGGTAGCGGCCACCGCCGCTTCGGCCTTCACGCGGTCCGCGCCTCCCCCGATCACGAAGCCGTCGCAAACATCCTCATGGAGCGCTGTCATGATGGGCGGCGAGCCGTAATGCATCGCGATCGGCACGCGTGTCTGGCTTCGCAACTGCTTATTGCCGGCAACGTCGCTCTGCGGGATCGGCGTTTCGTAGATAGCCACCTGCGGGTATTTCTCGATTTCAACGCAATACCGGCCCGCGTGCGCGCTGTCCATCAGCGTGCCATTGAAATCGAAATTCACTTTCATATAGCCCGGCAAGGTGGGCATCAGCTTTTCGCATTGATCCATCAGGTCAAACCAAGGGCGAGCCTTGGTCTTAAACGCGGTAAAGCCAGCCGCAACCGCATCTTTGCATTCGAGCACCCAATCCTCGGCGGGCATATCGATCGCCCACCAACTGATGAATGGCCGCTCCCGGACTTTATGCCCCAGCAGCCGATGAACAGGCACGCCGTTCGCCTTTCCTACCGCATCGAACAGCGCCTGCTGCAGGCCTGCGCCGACCGTATCGTCCCATAAGAAATCGGCGGCGTTATGGTGCATCACCCGCGAAATTGCTTCGTCGCTGACCGTGCGCCAGGTGTAATACTGCATGGTTTCGCCGAAGCCCGTGACACCACAGGCCAGCGTGACCTTATAGATGACAAACACGGTCCAGTGCGGAAGCTCGCGGATCATGTTCCGCGCCGCCACCGGCCGGAACGGCACATTGACCCATGTCGACTCGATTTTCTTTACCGTGAGATCGAGCGGCGTAGCGATGAACGGTGCCTTGGGTTTGTCCGCCTTGGAATCTGCCGCCAGAGCCGCCGTACTGGCGCCCTCCGCAACTCCGAGCGCGCCAACTGCAGCACCGCGAAGCCAATCCCGCCGCTTGAGTGTTGTTTTCATTGCGAGCCTCTCCTCGTTTTCGGGGGCCAGTGTAGCACAGCCGTTATGGCTGATCGGATTGACCGGCCCGCCTTACGGAATCACCGGCAGCAACACATGCGATGGCCGGGATGTTGAGTGATGGATGGTCTGATGCGCGATCTGCGTTTTGGCGCTTACGCCGAAAGCTTCTCCCGTGTTCGGGTTCCTGTCGAACTGAGGAAAGTGGCTGCTCGTAAGGTCGACGCGCACGCGATGACCTTTGAGAAACACGTTGCTTGTGCCCACCAGGTCAATGGTCAATTCGTAAACTTCGCCGGGTTCGAGCAGCTTCGGACGGTTCACTCCATCGCGGTAGCGGGCCCGCAGGATGCCTTCACACATATTGATGGCGCGGCCATCGGGATAAACATCGATGAGTTTGGCGACAAAATCAGTATCTTTGGCGTCGGAGGAGGCGTAAAGCACGACCTTCACGGGACCGGTAACCTCGAGATCCTGGCGCAATAGAGCCGACGAATACACGAGCACGTCAGGCCTGCTCTCAATTGGCCGTTGATCGCGCGGTCCGGAAAGGGTCGGCACGCCACAGCAGTTGTTTCCACCGGTACTCGGCACCGGTTTGAGCGGGTCATATTCGTACCGGTCGGCCGGAGTCTGGGTAGCGGGCATGTCCCAGGAGAGGGCGCCGTCGCCGGCCCCAGAATTGGCGTGACCGGCGCTCGAGAGATACAGCTTGCGGTACTGCGTGCGCGCTAACGGATACTCCTTTTCCAGCCGCCATTGATTTCTTCCCATCACGAAGATCTTGACCGGCGGCTCAGAAGCGACTCCGTTGTCTACGCCCTTCAGCCAGTAGTCAAACCAACGCAGCTCGAATACCTCCCGCTCCACGCGAGCGGCCGGACCGAAGTCGATATCGCCGGTCTTTTGGGAAACGCCGTGCTCCCAGGGTCCGATGACCATCTGGCTCTTTTCGCGCGCGGTTCGAGTCTTGCCATGATGGCTCACACCGGTGTAACCGTTCAGAGTGCCCTGCGAAAAGATGTCGAACCACCCGCCGGCCGTGTGGATTGGAATGGCGATATCCTCGAAAACCTCCTCGACATTAAGAGCTTTCCAGTAATCGTCATAGTCGGGATGCGAAATCCAGTCAGTGTAGAACCGCGCGTGGCGGCCCAGCAGCTCTTGCATGCCCAGCAGCGGCAGGAACTGAATCACGCGGTCGTATCTCTGGCTTTCAGGAGCATCCTTGGCCGTGTGCACGCCGGTATTCTGCATGATGCGCGATTCCTGCCGTACAGCGCCCCATCCGAAGTTGAACGCCAGGCGCCACGCGCCGTTTAGGGTCACCCAATTGTGATAAAGGCTCGTGGAAGCGACTATCGGGAAGATTGTTACCAGGTGCGGCGGTTTGGCCATGGCTGCGCGCCACTGCACGTGCCCGCCATAGGAATGGCCCTGCATTCCGATTTTCCCGTTGGACCATGGCTGTTTCGCTGCCCATTCAATCGTGTCGTAGCCGTCTTCGATGTCGTTGCGAAACGGCTCCCATACACCTTCGGACTCGTGACGTCCGCGCACGTCCTGAAACACGAAAACGTAACCGCGGCGCGCGAAAAACAGCGGCTCCTCGTAAGCGCTGGGAAACCGCTCGGTGCTATACGGCGTGCGCGAGACCAGGACCGGATAGCGGCCATCCTTCGCAGGATGATAAATATCTGCGTAAAGCTTCACTCCGTCGCGCATTGGAATCGCCACGTGGTGCTCAATCTTCACGTCGTTAGCGGGCGGATAAACATCAGGGAACTGTACAGCGTAAAGGCGGGCGGCGATTGCAGGCAGCAACAGAGTCCGAACGGCGGACGCAGTCATGATGTCTCCTGATTCAAACGAAGGATTATACTTGGTCCGAGACTTCCGAAGGCCATCATGTTCAGTCGAAGAATTTTTCTGCGAGGGAAACTTGGCGCGACGTTCTTGGGCGTATCGGTAAATGGGAAGCAGGCGATTGGCGCCAAACCAAGCCGGGATTTTTTTCAGGATCTTGGCGTGCACGGCTTCATTAATGCCGCCGAGCCCTTTACGGCCCTGAGCGGTTCGCAGATGCCGCCCGAGGTTGTGGAGGCGTGGGAATATGCATGCACCCGGAACGTACGGCTGGACGAACTACATGATGCCGTAGGCAAACGGATCGCCAACCTGATCGGATGCGAAGCCGCTATGGTGACCGCAGGCGCGGCGTCTGCGTTGACCTTGGCTACCGCGGCATGCCTCACTGGCCTCGATCGTGAAAAGGTGCGCCGCCTGCCCGATACAACCGGAATGAAGCAAGAGGTCATCATCCAAAAATCGCACCGCTACGGGTACGACCACGCGGTCCGCAACTGCGGGATTCGCTATGTCGAGGTCGAGACGGCTGATCAATTGAAGGCTGCGGTCAGCGACCGCACCGCGATGCTGCACTTCTTCAACACCAACGAACCTGTCGGCCGCATCAAGGCGGAAGAGTTCGCTGCTTTGGGGAAGCGGCGTGGCGTTCCGACTCTGAACGACATCGCCGCGGACGTGCCGCCGCTAAGCAACCTCTCACGCTCGATCCAACTGGGGTTCGATCTGGTGGCGGTTTCGGGTGGAAAAGGCTTGCTCGGTCCGCAAAGTTGCGGGCTCCTGTATGGGCGCGCCGATCTGATCCGGGCTGCCCGCTTGAACGGCCCGCCCAATAGCGATTCGATCGGACGCGGACAGAAAGTCAACAAGGAGGAGATGCTGGCCATGATGGTAACGCTGGAGCTCTATTTCAAGCGGAACCATGCGGCCGACTGGCGTGAATGGGAAAAGCGAGTGAATATCATCCGGGACCGTGTCTCCGCGATTCGCGGGGTAACCAGCGAGATGTTCGTACCCGAAATTCACTACCGGGTCCCACACGTGCGGATTCGCTGGGACCAGGGCGCTATTCCTTTTAGCGTTCCGGAAATGATCCGGAAGCTGCGTGACGGCCAGCCATCGATCGAGGTTCGGCCAAATACGGAGAACGGCCTCGAAATGGGTGTATGGATGCTGAAGCCGGGCGAGACCGAAATCGTTGCGCGGCGCGTGCATGAAATTCTCAAAGGCGGATAAGTAGGTGCCGGGTTGGTTCGTTGCTTTCGATTACCGCCGTTTGATACGGACGGTTACCGTGATCGCAATAGCTGTTGCGACCGCAACGGTCAGCCTGATGGTAAAACATCAGACTGCCTCCTTTCCATCCAGTTGTAGAATTGGCCGGTCCGGCGCTATCCGGACCGGTCTGCGTCTGGGCGCGTACTGGATCGCGGGGATCCTCGCGGATTACAAACTGCTCAGCTGGCAACAGCGCCGGCTCGTCCAGCCCCATTACTCATCGAGCGGCCGCCAGGCTCACTGTAGCAGGCGGGCTGCTCGCGCCCTGGATACTGATCTGGATCGTGCTCTGATCTCCCGGATCGGTCGGCGTCGATGGATCCACCGTGAAATTGATCAGGTAGATGCCGCTTAAGCCGGGCGCTAGGCCGGAAAATGACACCGGCTGCGACACGCCGTTAATCACCAGCGATACCGGCGATACCGTGGCCGCGAGCGCGTCTGAAGGAGCCGGCTGCCCGTCGGGAACCGCCGGATTCACAGGCCCCAGGCCCGTGACATAGAGCGAAGCGGCTTGGCCCGGCTTCAACGGCTTGAAGTTTCCTCCCAGCGATGCCGGGCCGTTGAGCGAGCCATCCGCATTGCGAAGCGTGACTCGCTTCATGATCCCATCCAGATACGTGAAGATTGCCGGCGCCACTCCCTGGACGGCGGCGCCTGGAATCGTGACCGGGTCGGAGGCTACGCCAAGACGCGTCACCACGATTTGCACATCCTGCCCCGGGACAACAGAACTCGGAAGCAGCACGTTGAGCTGGCTGGGCTGTGCGTATAGCAGCAATCCCGGCTGTCCGTTGAAGGTCACGCTCGCATTACACAGCGTCGCCGGCAACGGATAGCTGCCCTGGAGCTCGCAGTCCGCCAGATTGCTGCCAAAAATCGAAATCATGCTACCGGGCGCGAGCTTCTGTTCCAGGCTCGCCGAATTCACCACCCCCGTGCTGTTAAAGACGGGCTTTCCCGTTCCCGAGCCGCTGATGCCGCTCGAAACCTGCACCTGGTCGCCCACCGCCAGGGTCTGGCCGCCCGCATCCTGGAATACAACATTGCCGAAGATCAGGTCGAGCGGGCGCACCATCACGGTCGCCGAGCAGGCCGCGCCGCTTTTGCACGACGTAATCTTCTCCGTCGATTGCGGCTTAGAGCTGGATCCATATTGCAGCATCGCCTGCGCCACTCCGGGCACGGTCGGCGTCACGCTGATGTTGACGGGAACCGCGCGGGTCCAGCGCGCCGGATCGGGGTCGAACTCCGGAGACGCCGGCACCTTCACCATGTAAATATCTTTTCGAGCGCTGCTTCCATAAGAGGGGAACAGGACCCAGCTTCCGTCCGGCAGCGCCGAAGCCGTGTTCAGCGGCATGGGTGTGCGCGGGCTTTGCCAGGGGAACAGTCCATTGGTCAGCACACGATTCCTGAGCCCGGAGGAATCGAAGAAGAACTGCGTGATCGACTGGCCGTACGGCGCCATATCGGCTACACAAACCGAGCTGTTATCGCCGCCCAGCGCCGGCGAGCACCGGCTCGCGGACCCGGCCGGGGCCGGACAGTTTATAAAAGCATCGGAAGCCCCGGCGCCGGAAATACAACTGCTGCCCACACAATAGCTGTACTGGTCCGCATCGCCGATCGGCCCTGGAGATACGTCCTTCAACTGGCGCCCGCTGCACACGGCGAAAGTCGGAAAGGTATCGCGGTGCAACTGCGCGCCTTGCGCCCGGTAAAGCTGCGTGTAACCGGAGACCGGTGCAACGGCTGATGTAATCGAAGGCCCTCCAATGAACGGAATCAGGTCTATGAACCAGTTGTTCCGGCCTTCGGTCCGGAAGTTCTCGTAGCTGGGGTGCCCCTGATAGATGGTCGTCACTCCCTCGAGCCGATCATCGCCAAGTCCCACTCCCGCACGCACACCCTGCCACCGCGGATTCGCAGTGATCTTATAAGTAACCGGCTTGTTGAAACTGTCGGGCGGTCCCGGAGTGATGATCTGGTAACCGCGGTGATCGACCATAATGCGGTAGTTTCCTCGCTGGGTAAGATGTCCGCCCGTGAGAACCTTTTCCGCCACCCAGGTTGTATTCGTGGTGTCCTGTCCGTTCGGATCCGCCACAAAATTCCAGTAGGCCTGAACACCGGGCTTGGGATCATTCGGATTCACGCCGTTACAGAAAGCGCTCAACACCGTTCCGGCGGGCACCGTGACAGGCGAGCCTCCGTAAGGCACGAAGCGCTCCACAACCCACTCGGTCGGGCTGTTTTTTTGGACAATGCGCACGATGTCGTAAGCATTCGGGCGATTCATGAGAATGAAGATGTCGCCCACTTGCGTGTCCATCAGGTACGGTTGCGGCTCGCCGCTCACCTGAATGGTCATCGAGCCGGTTTGCGCGGGCATATCGGCGGTCAGGGTGACGTTGTATGGTCCTGTGCCCGCACCGCCCCCGCCGGTCAACCGCTCGGCGCCCCATCCGAACCAGTTCGGCATTTCCATGTGCTCGGTAGCGTGAATGCCGCACCATCTCGTGTTGGCAGCGGCATAGCTCTTGGCGGCGGCAATGAGCTTACCCGTTCCTCCCGAGCCGACAGGCTGCCCGTTGCCCATATCAAAGGCGGCCAGCCATCCAATCGAGTCCTGATTGCCTACCTTACAGGTGAACAGCGCCACGTTGCCGGCCAGGCTGGCCAACATGCACCCGCTAAAGAGGGCCGTATCAAAATCCGGATTGAAGGCCTTGATCATGTCAGTGATCGTGTTGGGATCGGGCGTCAGATTCACCCATGTAATGGGCGCATTCGTGCCCGTCTTCACGACCTTGTCATTTCCCGTATACGTGCCTTTTAATAAAACAGTCTTGCTGCCCACGCGCGCCGAGCAGTAGTAAACATTCGGATCGTTGCTGTCAAAGGCAGCCCAGTTCGTGGCGCACTGCGTTGCCGGGCCTCCCCAGCCGGTTGCAACCACCGAGCCGAGCGGGCGCACCTCTCCGGTATCGGGATGAATCCAGTACAGGGCATTCGATCCGTTTCCTCCGAAACTGCGGACGGAACAATGAAAGCCGCCGTTGGATTTAACCGGCGCGCACGTGGGCAGAAAACCGTTCTCCGGCATCGAGCCCATGCCGCTGTTGATGATGTCGATCTGGACGGATTGAATCGAGATCGGCGCTCCGGAGGTGCCGCTGGCCCGAATCATCACACCGAACGTTTTGCTCTGCAGCTCGTCCTGCCACAGCGGCGCGCCCCAGGTATCGACCGGCTTGGTGGATCCGAGCGCTTTGAGGCTCTCCCTGGAATCCAGCACCATCGTACGAATTTCTCCACGGCACCTCACCCCGTCTACCGTGAGACAGACGTCGATGCTGCGATCGCTTTCGCTTGCGCCCTGCCCTGATCCGCGGATCCACACCAGCACGGAATCGACTGCCTGGCCCGTAAGAAGATACGCGGCGATGCTCAAACCCAGATCGGTGGTTACCAGCCAATCCTGCGTAGTGCCAGAGTACTGCGCGGCATCGCCATCGTTGGCCAGGCTGGCGGCCGGGTTCGTCCAGCCATTCCCTGAAGCGGAAGCAAACGAACGCCGTATCCAGTTTGTGCCGCTCTGCTCACCCGGCACAGTCACGCGGCGGATCAGAGTGCCGTAGTTCGGATCGATAATCGTCTGGCTGCGGTCGTCGGTATCCGTGCTCGGCCAGCGGAAGTTGCCGGTCTGCGGATCTTGCGGATAGGGCCAGGGAAACGCGGTGCCGACTGGCAGATTCGCCGTGCGAAACGAGCCGGTTGCGACATCGGAGCCGCACTGAATCTGATAGTAGTGGACCGTGTCGACCTGTAAGGCCAGCGAATACCATTTCTTATCCGCAGCCTGAGCGACAGCGCGCCGGCCCACCACGAAAATCCGGTTGCGGCCGTTTGAAACGTTGCCCGGCCGCGCGTCGGAATCCGCTCCGGGAAACAACACGGGATTGACGTCATGCACCAGCGGACGAAAATCCGGTTTTTCAGAGACCTGGAGCGTACAAGTGCCGTCGATTGAGGATTGATACGAAAGGACCGCTTGAACGTTCGTCGAACCTATGACCTGAACGTTTCCGATACCGGCCTGCGCAAGACCTGCAATGCAAAATAAGACGAAAGCACGAAGCATGAGGACAATTCCGCGGACACGGTGACATCATTGTACCCCGACGCAACGCGCCTTGCTTTGGGGCTGCGTTACACGGGGATTACATCCTCAACCCGGAACTGCGCATCCGAAGCCGACAGCGGCGCAACGCTTTCCTGTTCGCTGTACGCCACACCGGATCCATATCGCCCGTCACGTGGCTCACGATGTACGATCAGACGGCGGCCCGGGAGATCCAACACCCTATACTCGACAATACCGGCCCTGGCGTATAGCGTGGCTTTTGTTGTGAGATCAAATGCCAAAGTCCTATCCGCCACTTCCACGACGAGCTGCAGATCACTGGCTTGCGGTGTGGTTTACCGGAATCCCGAATAACTATGCTTGAGCACGATCAGATCGGGTTCGGGCTGATTTGTGGGGTTGTCTTCCGGAGCGACATCGATCGGGGCTTCCGAATTGACGAATCGGATTCCAAAGACCTGAATCAACCAGCCCGACAATAAAGCAACGGCATCCACATGCGCGCGCTTTTTGCCTATTTGTTGATGAGCTCTCCATTGATCAACTCCAGGCGCTGTTGATCGAACATTCCGGCCACTTCGAGTTTGGCGCACTCAGAGCGGGTCCACCTCTTTCGCGGCGGCTCTTGGGGGATTGGTGAAAATGGCGATTCGGTAAGTGCTATCGGCATGCCGCCCGACTCCATTCTATCCCGATCAATCCGCTGCATCGATCATAGATCACCACGCCTCCGGCCGTGGCCACGGGGAGCGAATGCTTAGTGCCCGGCATCGGTCCCAGGCAATGGCGCGAAATTGTCACATCGATGCCCGGCGTCGGTCGCCTGAAACGGGGCCGCTCCGGTTTCACTCCATCCCGAACGCCAGTACGGCATCGCAATCTCGTTGGTAATGTCAGTCAGATGCGAATGACGTCCGAGTTATCGGTAAAAAGAATAGCTGAGCCATGGAGGACTGGTGGTACTGCAAGCCGAACAAAGCACGCAATATAGTGATCTGCTCCCCGAAACATGTTCCACGTAGAATGTTAGTTGCACAAGAGGGAAAGGAGCAAACAAGATGCGTGGCAGCAGGCGCAGTGAAGAGCAGATCATAGCGGTTTTAAAGC